>ENA-OYDO01000482-OYDO01000482.1-human-gut-metagenome-genome-assembly--contig:-NODE-482-length-13162-cov-4.934157_pt1 | contig 13162 bp, 7 predicted proteins | sample MGYA00243553_ERZ652911 | MGnify/ENA primary metagenome ERZ652911 (study PRJEB26926, sample SAMN06164635) | human gut metagenome | biome: ENVO:00009003; feature: ENVO:2100002; material: ENVO:00002003... | reverse complement strand
GTCGGCAGCGTCAGATGTGTATAAGAGACAGATGCTGGACATCATGACGAAGAAGGCGGCCTATGCTGCCGGAAAAGACACTGAATAATATACCCATTAGTGGGTATTTAGTGTTCTTGAATCATCTTGTACTTTTGCAGGAAAAACGCGAACGACAATGAATGTTATCACCAAACTGATGTACTCTATTCATAGGATACTGGGCACTTTGCTCTGTATCCTATTTCTTATGTGGTTCCTCTCCGCCTTCGTGATGATGTACCACCGTTTTCCCCGTGTCAGCGCCAAGGAGAAAATGCAAAAGCTGGAAATGCTCTCCCAAGCCGGAGACTCACTTCCGGACATCTCCTCCGTCACAGCCCGCCTGCCCCGTGGCGTAAAGGTCAGGTCTACGATACTGAACCTCAATGCCGGACACCCCGAGTTCAGCTTTAGTACCACAAAAGGCACGCTTCATTTCCTTGCCGATTCCACCATCTCACGACCCTCTCTGGACAGTGAACACCTGCACCGGACAGCAGCTTTGTGGTGTTCTTCTCCCATTACCCGTATCGACACCCTCCACTCTCTGGACCAATGGATTCCCTTCGCTGAACTGAAAAAGGAAATGCCCATTTATAAAATATACTTTGCCGACGATGCCGGGACACAGCTCTATCTGAGTTCACAAAACGGTGAGGCCTTGCAGTTCTCCAACAGAAGCGAACGCTTCTGGGCATGGCTGGGTGCCATTCCCCACTGGGTATACTTCACCTGGCTGCGGCAGGACACCGTCCTTTGGACTAAGACCGTCATCTGGCTCACAGCTCTGGGTTGTCTCATGGTCATTGCCGGCATTTGGGTGACCGTAGATGTATGGCGTAAGACGCACCGAAGCCGCCATCCCAAGTTCTCCCCCTACCGAAAAAGATGGTATCACTGGCACTACGTCAGCGGAATCTTTTTCGGCATCTTCGTACTGACCTTCACCTTCAGCGGCATGATGTCTTTGGCAGACATTCCCGAATGGATTCATAAACCGGCACTGAAGAAAGGCAGTGCCACACGCACGCTCCATGCCCGTGCCCCACAACCGGAGGATTACCCCTTGGACTACCGCCGTGTCATAGCCGCCTATCCCCAAGCTTTGCAGATAGAGTGGCGCAACTTCCGCGAACATCCCTACTACATCGTAAAAGATAGAAAAAACGAGTATTACATCGATGCCGCCGACAGCCTGCCGCGTCCGTTACAACTCTCCGAAGAAGAAATCCTGAAAGGCGTGGAAAGCATTTATACCTCCCAGCGTGATTCTTCACAACATATCCCCGGCATACATATCTCCCTGCTCGAACATTTCGAGACCTATTATCGCGACATGAGCAATATGTATCGCGGACGTCCCCAGCTTCCCGTCTGGAAGATTACGGTGGACGACCCGGATCGGAGCGTTTATTACATTCACCCGGAAACGGGAATCATCCGCCATGTAGACACCTCCTCCCGCTGGAAATACTGGAGCTATACAGCCCTGCACCGCATGCGTCTGCCCGGTCTGAACTCCAATGCCACCCTGCGCAAGACTGTGCTTTGGGTATTGCTGCTTGGAGGTACAGCCGTTTGCATCACGGGTGTGGCGTTAAGTGTGAATTATATAAGAAGAAAATGTTGTAAAAGACAAAAACGCTATTAACGAGAATAAACTTGTATGAATAAGAAAAGACTTGGAATATTCCTCGGCAGCATAGCCCTATTGATTGTCTGCAGCTTTGCGGCCTATCAGTACTGGCTTGCTCCTACACGTATACTTATTATCAACGCAACCCTGGCACAAGCTGCCGACATTGCCCTGAACAATGACTGCGCCCGGATAGAAGTCACCTGCATAAAAAAAGAAGAGGTGAAGGACCTTTCCGGCTATGATGCCATCGTGATGTACAGCAGAGGGCTATACCTTGACGACGGCCAGATTGCCGAAGTGGAACGGGTGGGTGCCAGCGGAGTACCAGTCTTTACGAATACGTTACGAAATTTCACCCTCTCCCTCAATCACAATGTTACCAATGAACAACAGCATACGCTACGGGAGTATCTCAAGAACGGCAACAAGCACAACTACCGGAATGCCTTACTCTACCTGCGCCACATCGCCACTCCCCACCGGTGGGGACACCAGGATTACGAGCCTCCCATCCCATTGCTGGAGAACATGTTCTACCACCGCGAATACGGCCGCTACTTCAGTACTCCGCAAGAGGTGACCGCCTATCTGAAAGAAAAAAATCTCTACCATGAGGACGGACGCAACCTTGCCCTGATTTCCGGACTCAACTTTCCGATGGAAGGAAACCGTGCCCACGTAGATTCCCTCATCACGTGCTTGACACAAGCAGGCTTCAATGTCTATCCTTTCACAGCCGGAGGTCAACCGCGTGCCGATATGATACGTACCCTCCATCCCGATGCAGTAGTCTACCTGCCTATGGGACGGCTGGGCAATGACTCACTCATCAACTGGCTGCACCAGGAAAACATTCCTTTATTCATGCCCTTCCCGCTGATTCAGCCCCACGAGGAATGGCTGGACCCGGATACCCCCGTCAGCGGTGGCACACTGACCGCCCGTGTAGTGGTGCCTGAGATAGATGGAGGCATGCTACCCCTCTGCATCGCTACCCAAAACGAAAACAAACAAGGATACTATCTGTACACCGCTGAAAATGAACGGATAGATGCCGTAGTGGACCATATTACCAAGTACATGTCCTTGAGAGACATGTCCAACAAAGAAAAGCGCGTTGCTATCTGTTACTTCAAGACTCCGGGAAAAGACGCCCTGCTGGCAAGCGGTATGGAAGTGATTCCTTCACTCTATAACTTCTTGAAACGCCTGCGTTCGGAAGGGTACGACGTCAGTGGACTGCCTGCTACTGTAGAGGAGTTCGGCAAGCGGATACATCGTGACGGTGCCGTCATGGGTTCGTATGCCAAAGGAGCACAAGAACAGTTTTTGAAAACGGCACACCCGATATGGCTTTCTACCGAGCAATACGAACAATGGGCACACGAAGTACTCCTTCCCGAGAAATATCAGGAAGTGACAGACAGATATGGAGATGCGCCCGGCAATCTGCTGGTAACAGAGGACAGTATTGCCATTGCCTGCTTGCAATTCGGCAATATCCTACTCTTCCCCCAGCCCCGCCCGGCATTGGGAGATGATGAGTTCAAACTGGTGCATGGAATGCCGGTAGCGCCGCCCCACAGCTACCTGGCTCCTTATCTGTATATGCAAAAAGGATTCAAGGCAGATGCAGTGATTCACTTCGGCACCCACGGCAACTTGGAATACACGCCCGGAAAGAATGTGGCACAGTCGCAGGCCGACTGGTCGGATGTACTGATTGGTAACCTCCCCCACTTCTATTTCTATACCACCGGAAACGTAGGCGAGGGTATCATTGCCAAACGCCGGACACATGCCGTACTGGTCACCCATCTCACTCCGCCCTACGTGGAGAGCGGTATGCGCCAACGCTATTCGGCCTTGCTCGAAGATATTCACAAAGTGCTGGACGAAGGTACCGAAAAACACCGAACCCTAGGAATAAGTATCAAAAAAGAAGCCATGCGTCTGGGACTGCATCGCGACCTCAACCTCGACTCCATCTCCAGTGACCCCTACACAACCAAGGAGTTGGAACGTCTGGATGCCTTCACCGAAGAGATAGCCAACGAAAAGATACTGGGTGCGTACTACACCATGAACGAGCCTTATTCTGACCGCGACCTGCTGACCACCACTCTCGCCGTCGCTGCCGACCCGCTGGCATACGAAACGGCCCGCAAGGACCGCGATAAAGGCAAAATCACCACAGAGCAGTTGCAAGACTTCACCTATATAGCCCACCACTACTTGCCTGCCGCCAGGAAAAGACTGACCGCCTTACTCCAGAATCCACCCAAGGATACTGCATCTGTAGCACCGGAGCTTCGCCCCGCCCTACTCTATCGCGAACAGTTGCTTGCCTCCCCCGTCAACGAACAGAATGCCATGGTGCGTGCACTCAGCGGAGGAACCGTATTCCCTGCGCCGGGAGGTGACCCCGTACTGAACCCGAACGTTCTGCCCACCGGACGCAACATGTACAGCATCAACGCCGAGAATACTCCCAACCCAAGGGCTTGGGAAGATGGAAAGCGATTGGCAGAAGCGACTTTAAAACAGTACATCAGCAAGCACGGCGAATATCCCCGGAAAGTAAGCTATACCTTCTGGGCAGGCGAATTCATCAATACGGAAGGAGCTACGCTGGCCCAGGTATTCTGGATGCTGGGAGTAGAACCCGTACGCGACGCCCAAGGCAGAGTGGTTGACCTGAAACTGGTGCCCAGTGAAGAACTGGGGCGTCCGCGCATCAATGTGCTGGTACAAGTGTCCGGACAGCTACGCGACATAGCCGGTTCCCGCTTGAAGTTACTGACCGATGCTATACGTCTGGCATCGGAAGCCGGAGATGAGACCTATCCCAACTATGTGGCATCGGGTACACTGTTGCAGGAAAAATTACTGGTAGAAAAAGGGGCTTCCCCCAAACGTGCCCGTGAAATGTCTGTGATGCGTGTATTCGGACCGATCAACAGCGGATACAGTACCGGTATGATGGCCTATACCGAGCACAGCGGCTCGTGGGAAAGCGAAAAGGAGATAGCCGAAGGATACCTCAACAATATGGGTGCCTCTTATGGGGACGACGGAAATTGGGGAGACGTCCAGGAAGGTTTGTTTGCCTCGGCACTGTCCGAAACGGATGTTGTCATCCAGCCCCGTCAAAGTAACACATGGGGCCCCATCTCCCTGGATCATGTATACGAATTTACGGGTGGACTCTCGCTCACCGTCAAAACCGTGACCGGCAAGGAACCGGATGCTTATATGGCAGACTACCGCAACCGGACCAACCGCCGCATGCAGGATGCCAAAGAGGCCATTGCCGTAGAGACACGTTCCACCATCTTGAACCCTACCTTTATACAAGAGCGGATGAAAGGCGGGGAAGGTTCGGCGCAGATGTTCGGCGAAATCTTCCGCAACATCTTCGGCTGGCACGTCATGCGTCCGTCGGCCATGGACAAAGAACTGTTCAATGACTTGTATAGAATGTATATAAAGGATGAGAATAAGCTGGGCATTCACGAGTACTTCCTCCGCGTCAATCCCGCCGCATTCCAGGCTATGACAGCCGTCATGCTGGAAAGCGCCCGCAAAGGTTACTGGAAAGCATCTGATGAGCAACTGAAAACCACTGCTTCCCTGCATGCACAAATCACACGCGAAAAAGGTGCCGCTTGTACCGAATTCGTTTGCGACAATGACAAGCTACAGTCGTTCGTTGCCGACCAGTTGGATAATAGCGAGAAGCAGACCTATACCCAGAACATGAAGGAGGTACACGAAGCATCCGCAACCGATGGCAAGGATGTCGTACTGAAAGAACACAAACAGACTTCCGAACAAACGGTACGTAAGAACAGAGTGAATGGAGTGATTGCAGGCAGTCTTGTCGTCATCACCTTCATCGGACTGGTCGTATTGTTGAAGAGAAAGAAAAAGAATAAATAGAAACAGAGTATTATGGAATACGTCATTCATCTGTTAGCCCTATTCATCGCCCTCAATTTTCTATTGAAGGTGGGGTTCTATCCACGCTGGGGAATGTGGACGGTTGCCGCAGGCTGTGCCTTTTTTGCGTGGCTGGTGACTCCATGGATGACGGAACAGTCCAAGACCGTGGTGGCATCTTTTTTTGCCTCCCGTCCACAGATGTTAAACTTGTCGGTATGTGTCACCCTGGAAGCCGCCGTAATGATAACTTTCTGTTTCGACTGTTTCGCAGAAATGCGTACCCGCAACACGGCCTTCAAACAAGCGGTCACCCTCTTCCTGAAGTTATACCCCGGCATACTGATAGGCGGAGTAATATGCTATGTCCTGGCACTGCTGCTTTTCACTTTTCCCGGAATAGATTTCGGCAGTCTCTCATGGATAGCAGCCGGTGTTACTTTCTTTGCAGTTTGTGCTGGGAGCCTTCTGCTGCGGCATGCTATCGGTGATAAACCACTGCGCTTGGAAGTACTGTTCATTGTTAATATTTTCATTGTTATATTGAGCATCATTGCTACGGGCTATTGAAATAAATTAAAGAATTAAAAACTAAAAAGATATATGGAAACAATCTCAAACACACTGTTCTGGATTTCAAACGGGCTGCTGGTTCCCGTCGTAGTCCTGCTGCTGCTATTCTTTCTACGTGCCATTATCCTTGCGGGAGGTTTCTTCGGCGAGTTCTACCAGCGGATGAAATTACAGAAGCAATTCACTGAAACACTGGAGAACATCACCCCAGAGAATATAGACGGACTGCTGCAGCAACTCCCATCGGCAGGCAACTCCCCTCTCCTCCGCAACTTGTCCAAATTGTCCGCACACTGGGACGACGCTGCCTACTGCGAACACCTGCTTGCCAACTATGAAATGGAAGCCGAGAAGGAGTTGGGACGTTCGCGTACATTCATCAAACTGGGTCCCATGTTGGGACTGATGGGTACCCTCATCCCGATGGGTCCCGCACTGGTGGGGCTGGCACAAGGAGACATCTCCTCCATGGCCTACAATATGCAGGTGGCTTTTGCCACTACAGTGGTAGGGCTGGTCATTGCTGCTGTCGGCGTCATTACCCTGCAAGTGAAACAACGCTGGTATGCCCGCGAAATGAACGACTTGGAATATTTGTACAAAGTGATAAGCCGCCAAACGGCCGAAAAGGAATAACGGACTAACGATACGAAAACTATGAAGAGTAAGAGAAACAGATTACTGCACAGCGATTCGGACTCCGACCCCATGGGTACGGTAGCCAATCTTTTTGACGTAGCGATGGTCTTTGCCGTAGCCTTGATGGTGGCTCTCGTCTCCCGCTTCAATATGACGGAGATGTTTTCTAAAGAAGACTTCACCATGGTGAAGAATCCCGGAAAGGAAAATATGGAAATCATTACCAAAGAAGGGCAGGAAATCAAGAAATACACTCCCAGCGAAGACCAAAAGACCTCCGGTAAAAGAGGAAAGAAAGTGGGAGTTGCCTATCAGCTTGAAAATGGAGAGATTATCTATGTGCCGGAATAAGGGAATACAGTACCTATTAATAGCTATTTGGCCATCGCAGTATAACAACTATTAAGTATTTCACCCTCCGATAATGGTATGTACATTTGCAGCGTTATATAAAATAAAACAATATATGATAAAGAAAAGACTTCTCACAGCTCTCCTTATGGGAGGAATCATCGCCACCGGTGCCTATGCACAAGCAGAAAAAGGTGACAGCGACGATATGACCAAGAAAACTCACGAGTTGAACCCGGTGGTAGTAACGGGTACGGGTACACATCAGCGACTGAAGAACACTCCGTCTCCGGTATCGGTTATCACTGCCAACGAAATAAAGCGTGCCGGTATCACCGACTTCCAGCAGGCCTTGACCATGATGGTACCCTCGCTCTCCTTCCGTCCGAACGCGATGGGGTCCTACCTGATGATGAACGGACTCTCCAACAAGCACGTGCTGATATTGGTAAACGGACGCAAGGTCACGGGAGACATCACCGGTAACATCGACCTCAACCAAATAGACATGACCCGCGTCAAGCGCATCGAGGTGCTGAACGGAGCCGCTTCTTCCCTTTATGGTTCGGATGCCATCGGCGGTGTAATCAATATCATTACCAACGAGCCTAAAGATGTGGTAGCCTTCAGCAGCAATAGCAGCTATACGAGAAAGAATCAATTCTCCCAAGGCTTGAATCTGGACATCGCCCAAGGAAAAATAGGGTCCTATACTTCCTATAAATACGACCACTCCGACGGTTGGCAAAACAGCCATCTGACAGAAGATGGAGAAGACATCATCGAAACGATTGCCCCGCTCTCCCTGGGCTACAGCTCGAATAACTTTTCGCAGAAGTTTACCTATGATGCTACGGACCAGCTTTCCTTCTATGCCAACGGCGGATACTATAACCGCGGACTCGAACGTCCGGTAGAACGCGAAGACATCACCGGCGGAAGCAAGTACAACACTGCCTACGAAGGTTACAACTGGGGGGCAGGCGCCAAATACAAACTGAGTAAACGCAACGTTATCCAGTTCGACTATTCAGGAAACAATTACGCATCACGCTACAAATACCTGATAGAAAACAGCGGATACCTGCCCGGACAGTATGCGCTTACCAAGCTTCAGAAATTCCATGATGCCGAGTTGAAAGGTATCTTCGGTTTTACAACCAACAGCACTACGGTGTTCGGTGTAGACTATCGCCGTGAAGTGCTCCGCCGTCCCGACTCCGATTTGGACAAAAGTGTCTATACGACATCAGCCTACGGCCAGCATGAAGTGAAGCTATGGAACCATCTGACCGGTGTTGTGGGTGTACGCTACGACCATCACGAACAGACGGGCGGACGCTTCACCCCCAAAGTGGCAGCCATGTACAACATAGGCAACTTCAATGTACGTGCCACCTATGCTGCCGGATTCCGCGCTCCGGGAATTGACGAGCTCTACTACCACATGTTCAAGAAGACAATGGGTACACGGGCCACCATCTCATTGGGTGACGAGAACCTCGACCCCGAACGCAGCAACTATTACTCCATCAACATGGAATACCGCACCAGCCGTTTCAGTGCTTCCGTCACCGGCTACTTGAACTACGTAAAGAACATGGTAACTTCCAAATCCACCAAATTCGATGACCTACCGGAAGCAGAGCAGAACCGGTTGCGTGAAGAGTTCCCCGAAATCGGTGACCTTTCATCCACGAAAAACCTAAGTGTCAAGAACTACTTCAATTTCGAGAAAGCTACCGTCAAAGGCTTTGAAGTGAACTTGAACGGCAATCTGTTCCCGGGCTTCACCCTGGCCGGAAACTATACCTACGCCTATGGACGCGGTCTGAACGAAGGAGGCGAATGGCAAAACATCGAGCGCAGCATACGCCATACAGCCACCATCACCGGAAACTATACACACAGCTGGAGCGACTATACCTTGAACCTCAACCTGAACGGTCGTCTGCAAAGCAAAGTCTACTATCCAGGCGACGCGGACGGCAATGCTCCGGGCTACGGCATCTGGAACCTCAATACCCGCCATACCTTCGACGGCTTCCGCAACTTTGTCATCGAACCGGGCATCGGCATAGACAATATCTTCAACAAGAAGGACAACCGCCCGCTGAACAAGAACTTCGCCTTGTATTCTCCGGGACGTTCGGTAGTAATCAGCCTGGCACTCAGACTAAAATAATCTCTCCATAACGCATTTAGAAACAACAACAATTATGAAACATTTTTTCATCACTCTCTATTTACTCGGCATCAGCCTCTTCTCCTCCGCACAACAAGAGGAGAAGGCTGCTCTGCTCATCACCCATTATGGCAGTTCGGACCCTCAGACACGTGCCTTGACGCTCGACGTCGTGACCCGTGAGGCACAAGAAGCCTTTCCGCAGTTTACAGTGCGCGAAGCATACATCTCGCCGATTGTACGAAAAAGACTTGCCAAGGAGGGTGTGTACAAAGACAGCCCTACGGATGCACTGCTGAAACTTCGCGCTGAAGGCTACCGGACCATCTACGTCCAGAGCACCACCTTGATAGAAGGCAGTGAGATGACCTCCGTCCGCAGGGATGCAGACAAGCTCCGTCCCTTCTTCAAGGAGATAAGAGTGGGAAATCCCCTGCTCTACTCCGTCGAAGATTGCGAGAAGGTAATCGGTATACTGACCGCCGAACAGCCGGAAAAGAAAGAAGACATTGTCTATGTGGGGCACGGCAACCAGCTACCCAGCACGGCTACTTACGCCATGCTCGACTTCATGATGAAAGCCCATGGACTGAAGAACTTCCACGTCAGCACCATTGAAGGATATCCTACCCTGGACGCAACCCTGCTGCAACTGAAAGAGACACGCCCCAAGAGCGTGACATTGGTTCCGTTGCTGTTGGTATGCGGCAACCATACCAAGGAAGACATTGCCGGCGTGTGGAAGACGGAACTTGAAAAGCAAAGCTATCAAGTGAATGTACGCATGCAGGGACTGGGCGAAAACAAAGCCATCCGCCAGCTCTATATGGAACACATCAAAGCTATGCTAAAAGATTGATAACCAGCAAGCGTAAAAGGGCTACACCTTTTACATACCAAGGCTACACCCTTTGCTCCGGATGGCTACACCATTCCGGACAAAGGGTGTAGCTCTTTTCAATGTACACAGATTACGGACATTTGTAACCATATTACGGATTCCTCCTCCTGCGATATGGAACTTTCCGGATTATTCTCTACATTTGTACAAAACTAACAGGAACGTTTATGGAAGAAGTAATCAAGCTCAATGCTGTAGACCAATACAACAAGATGTTCGGTCTCGAAACCCTGCATCCGCTGGTCAGCGTAGTCGATTTGTCCGAAGCCACCGGATATCCCAGGCATTTCACCTTGAACTATGGCGTATACGCCCTTTTCCTCAAAAACACCAAATGCGGAGACATACGCTATGGAAAACAGTATTACGATTACCAGGAAGGCACGGTAACCAGCTTCGCCCCGGGCCAGGTGACCGAGGTCAACATGCTGGAAGGTATGCAGCCCAGCGCCTCCGGCCTGCTGTTCCACCCCGACTTGATAAAAGGCACCTCGCTGGGACAGGGAATAAAGCAGTATTCCTTCTTTTCCTATTCCTCTACCGAGGCACTGCATTTGTCCGAAGACGAGAAAGAAATCTTCCTCGACTGTCTGAAGAAGATTAAGATGGAAATCCAACGCCCCATCGACAAGCACAGCAAGGGTCTGATTGCACGCAACATCGAGCTACTGCTGGACTACTGCATGCGTTTCTACGAACGCCAGTTCATCACCCGCTCGGCAGCCAACAAAGACATCCTGATGAAATTTGAAGCACTGATAGACGACTATTTCCAGAGCGACAAACCGCAGACCGAAGGACTGCCTTCCGTGAAATACTTCGCAGACAAAGTGTTCCTCTCCTCCAACTATTTCGGAGATTTGGTGAAGAAGGAAACCGGAAAGACGGCGCAGGAATATATCCAGAACAAAATCATCGACCTGGCCAAAGAAATGATTATAGGAAGCGGGAAGACAGTCAGCCAGATTGCCTATGAGCTGGGATACCAGTATTCGCAGCACTTCAACCGCGTGTTCAAGAAGAACGTAGGCTATACTCCGAGCGAATACCGGCACTTACAGGTTTAGACAATAAGGATTCACCACAGATTACGCGGATTAACACAGAGTTTTTTCGGTTTCATCAAATATAAGTTCTATCTTTGTATGCCAATAGAACATATGGATATGAAACACCCCAAAATAATTGTTGCCGGCATCGGACCGGGCAATGAATCGGATATAACTCCCGCCGTAATTTCCGCTTTGCAAGAATCAGATGTAGTGGTGGGATATAAGTACTATTTCCAATTTGTAACCCCTTATCTCCACCCCTCAACAGCATGCATAGATACCGGCATGAAGCGTGAGCGCGCCCGTGCCGAGCAGGCTTTCGAGCTGGCAGAGCAGGGAAAGACGGTCTGCGTCATCAGTTCCGGGGATGCGGGCATTTATGGTATGACGCCGCTTGTCTACGAGATGAAGCGGGAAAGGAACAGCAACGTGGAAATCGTTTCGCTGCCGGGCATCAGCGCTTTCCAAAAGGCAGCCTCACTGCTGGGAGCTCCCGTGGGACATGACTTCTGCGTCATCTCCCTTTCAGACCTGATGACTCCCTGGGAACGTATTGAAAGACGTATCACCGCAGCCGCTGCCGCCGACTTCGTGACGGCAGTCTACAACCCCAAAAGTGAAGGACGCTACTGGCAGCTTTACCGCTTGAAAGAACTCTTTCTGCAGGAAGGACGCTCACCGGAAACGCCCGTGGGATATGTGCGCCAGGCAGGACGCCCGGAACAAGCGGTACACATCACCACGCTGGGAGATTTCAATCCCGAAGAGGTGGATATGTTTACAGTCGTATTGATAGGCAACTCACAGTCCTACGAATGGAACGGAGCCTTCATCACTCCGCGCGGCTATTACCGGGACACGAATACCGAAGCCACGGGCATCGGGCAAGACATCATGATTCGTAGTTTCCGTACCATCGAAAAGGAACTGAAGAACAAGCATATTCCCCTCGACCATAAATGGGCTTTACTCCATGCCATACATACCACCGCCGATTTTGAAATGGAGCATCTGCTGCATACGGACGAAGGTGCCGTGGCTTCCTTGTATCAAGTCATCGAGAAAGGCGGAATCAAGACGATTGTCACAGACGTCACGATGGCAGCCAGCGGTATCCGCAAAGGAGCTTTGCAGCGGCTGGGCATAGAGGTGAAATGTTACCTCGGCGACCCGCGCACGGCGACGATGGCTGCAGAGAAAGGCCTCACCCGTACCCAGGCAGGCATCCGCCTGGCTGTGGAGGAGCATCCCGATGCTTTCTTTGTATTCGGCAATGCACCTACGGCACTTATGGAACTCTGCGACCTGATACGTAAGGGCAAGGCACATCCGGCGGGCATTGTTGCCGCACCGGTAGGCTTTGTGCATGTGCAGGAGTCCAAACACATGGTGAAACCCTTTACGGAAATACCCAAGATTATCGTAGAAGGACGTAAGGGAGGCAGCAACTTGGCTGCCACGCTGGTGAACTCCGTGTTGTGCTACAACGATGCGGAGCAGTTGCGCCCGGGCAGGGATGTGTAAGTGAAAAAAGACATTCCATAACATTACTTGTTACGACCGATAACATTACTTGTTATGCCCCTTTACATTACTTGATATTTTCATAAGATTACCCGTTGAATGAAACACAGATTTATAATCATAGGAATGGATGACAACCGTTCCCCCTTCTTTCCACCGGAAGCACTGGCACAGATACGGAAGGGGAAGGTCTTCTCCGGTGGCATACGGCATAAGGAGATTGTCGGTCCTCTGCTGCCTGCCGGGGCCGAATGGATTTCCATCACCGTACCGCTGGACCGCGTCTTTTCCCTGTCTCTTATACACATCTCCGAGCCCACGAGACTCCTGAGCAT
>ENA-OYDO01000473-OYDO01000473.1-human-gut-metagenome-genome-assembly--contig:-NODE-473-length-13290-cov-6.617151_pt1 | contig 13290 bp, 7 predicted proteins | sample MGYA00243553_ERZ652911 | MGnify/ENA primary metagenome ERZ652911 (study PRJEB26926, sample SAMN06164635) | human gut metagenome | biome: ENVO:00009003; feature: ENVO:2100002; material: ENVO:00002003... | reverse complement strand
GAGATGCTCAGGAGTCTCGTGGGCTCGGAGATGTGTATAAGAGACAGATTCTATAGTAATATATCAGATATTTTTTATGAAGGTATTGGACAATGAGTAGCAATGATAGTACTGCTAAGGAGCAGAGCTTTCTATTTAATGTAAACAAAATATTTCTTGTCATCCATCTGCTGATGCTATTTATGTTTTCATCATTAGGTGTAGATTTGATGGCAGGAGTCAGTCTGATCAGCATATGCTTTTATTTCCTTGCATTCAGTCTGACAAAATCTGAAAAACTGAGCATATATGTTTATAGTGTGGCTGTTGAGATATTGCTTTATATGATACTTGCGGTGGTTTGTCTCGGAATTCAATGTAATTTCCAGCTTTTTTTGATCGATGCAATGTTTTTTCTTTTTTCCATGGATTATGTGGTCCTCAGGAAGAAAAAAAAGAATCATGTTGCCATTCTGCTTTGCTGTGTATATGCTATTGCTCTGATTATTCTTTATATGCTTGATGGCTTTTACGCACCTTTATATAAGTTGGATTCTGTTGTAATTAAGAGTATTTCTATTGCTATGATTTCTGGTGTAGTTTTCTTGATAATAACATGTATGATGTGCCTTTTGCATTTTATGTCTTCCGAGGAGGGGGCAATGGAAAAGCAGGCACAGTTTGATGCGCTGACGGAGCTTCCAAATCGTTTCTATATGATGGCGAAGCTTAAGAATCTTTTTGAGGCTGAGAAGCAGGGGGAATATTTCCTTGCAATGATTGATATTGATGATTTTAAGAAAATTAACGATTCATTCGGACATAATGTAGGAGATGATGCACTTAAGATGCTCGCTCGTACTATCGTAAACAAGGCTCGAGGTGTTGAGCTTAGCTATTGCAGATGGGGAGGAGAAGAGTTTTTACTTCTTGGCAAATGTGTCGACGGAGAGGTGCCTAAGAATTTTCTCGATGAGCTTCGTGTGGAGATTAATTCAAAATCCTTCTGGACATCTAAGGGCAGCGGAAGGATGACAGTGACCATAGGTGCAGGGAAATATAAAGTGGGGCAGGATTACAAGGAATGGATTAATTTTGTTGACAAACAGCTTTATGTCGGAAAATGCACCGGTAAGAATAAGGTTGTATGCTGAGACATATTTCAAGGCTTTGACATTTTTAAATGAGCTGTAATCGTTGCCGGTCACACTGTTAGGCGTGAACAGTCACAATCGCATTGAAATTATATTGAAATTACAAATTTTAGTTGCATGAAGTCAATAATTGTGATAAAATATTGTCTGTTCGTAAGACGCCGGCATGTCGGAATGGCAGACGATGCAGACTCAAAATCTGTTGGGCGCAAGCCCGTGTGGGTTCAAGTCCCACTGCCGGCACTATTTGCAAAACCCCGTAAATCCAAGATTTTCAGTAAAATCAAGGGTTTGCGGGGCTTTTCTTTACTTACAATCTTTCATAAAATTAAAGAAATCAGGGCACTTTTAAGAAAAATTTGCCCCAAATTGTACCCAAAAAGGTACCCAAAAATCTGCCATATAGGCTGTAATACCAGATAGTAAACAGGAGCATTATGATGATAAAAAAGATTTATAAAAAATATGAAATTATATTCAATGTTATATTTTTCTCGATTTTCCCGATTGCGGCTTTTTATCTTATGGAGTTCTACGAACATAATCCTTTTGAAGAAGTCAGATTTATGGCGGGATTTTTTAATATTATTTTGTTTGAGCTGATTGCCTGGATTCTTTATTTTGTTACGGGCAGGGCGAAATGGGCACTTCGTGCAGTTATTATCGTGGCCATGGTTTTTGGACTGATTAATCATTATGTTATGCTTTTCCGCTCGACTCCTTTTGTTCCATGGGATATTTTTTCAATTGGTACGGCGACAAGTGTTGCATCCAATTATGATTTCGCACCGACTGCAGGAGTAGTTGTTGTTACAGTTATATTTATAGCTCTTATTATGCTGATGCATTTTGTTGATTTCAGAATTAAGTGGAAATTCAGGTTCAGACTAATTCCGACTGTGCTTGGAATACTTGCGCTGTGTCTGTTTGTGAATGCCCTGCAGGATGAGGATTTCCAGACGGACAATTACCTGTATCCGTTTTTATTTACACCTGCATATATGACAAAGGTGAATGGAATGGCAGTGACCTTTGCGATGGATCTTAAGTTTGTGGCGGTTGATAAGCCTGACGGGTATAGCAGACAGAAGGCTAAGGAGCTGCTTGACAGCTATGCCGGTACAGATGATAATTCAGATGCAGCTAATAATACTGCAATTACAGATAAAAGTGATTATCCGAATATTATAGTTGTGATGGATGAGGCATTTTCAGACCTGTCAGTGCTCGGTGATTTTGATACAAATACAGACTATATGCCGTTTGTGCACAGTCTTGAAAAGGGCAATGAGAACACTATAACAGGATATCTGAATACGTCTGTATGCGGTGGAAATACCGCCGATACCGAGTTTGAGTTTCTGACAGGCAATACGATGGCTTTTCTTCCGGTAGGAAGTATTCCTTATCAGCAGTATATAAAGAGCACGACACCTTCCCTTGCAAGCTATTTAAAAAGCATAGGCTACGCAACGTATGCACAGCATCCGTACTATGGCAGTGGATGGAACCGGGATACGGTCTATCCTCTTTTGGGATTTGACAATCTTTCGTTTATGCAGGATTATTCTAATCAGAGGTTTGTGCGCAAATATATAAGTGATGAGACATCATTTGACAGGATTATTGAGACCTATGAGAACAAACCGGATGGTCAGCCGGCATTTATATTCAATGTCACTATGCAAAACCATGGTGGATACACGGATACCTACTACGGCTTTGACAATACGGTGACAGCGGATAAGCTCAATAATTCTGCACTTGACCAGTATCTTTCTTTGATTAAGATGACAGACGAGGATTTAAAGAGCCTAATTGAATATTTCTCAAATGTGGATGAGAAAACTATAGTGGTATTTTTCGGTGATCATCAGCCAAATGATACTGTGGCAAGCTCTGTTCTTGCGGCAAACGGCATGGACTATAATAATTTATCAAATGAAGAGCTTAAGCTGCGCTATCAGGTGCCGTATGTTATCTGGGCAAATTATGATATTGATGAGGCGGCAGCAAAAGACACGAGTGTTAATTATCTGGCTGCAAACGTACTTAAAGCGGCAGGTGTGCCGACAAATGACTATCAGAGCTTTCTGCTAAAGCTGCAGGAGGAGTATCCAATTATATCAGCGGTACGCACTGATAAAACTGCAGATAAGACATTAGATAAAGCATCAAATAAATCAGACAAGGCAACCGGCAGCAAAAATAAGCAGGCCGATTCGGATATGCTAAACGATTATAAGCTTTTGCAATATTACAGACTGTTTGACTGGGAGGATAAGTGATGAATTTTGTTAAAAAGCATCCACTTTTGACAGCGTTTTTAATTCCGTTTTTCATATGTATAATCATCTGTATAGGAAATGGTGTATATCCATTTGGCGATTACTGCCTTTTGCATATGGATTTGTATCACCAGTATCTGCCTTTCTTTAATGAGCTGTGGGAGAAGCTAAGAAATGGTGCGAGCCTCATGTATACATGGAATATCGGGCTTGGCAGTGATTTTGTATCGGTATTTGCCTATTATCTGGCGAGCCCGTTAAACTGGCTTGTGGTGCTTTTTCCAAAGAGCCATATTATTGAGTTTATCGAGCTGCTAATCATTTTTAAGATTTCGCTTAGCGGAGCAACATTTTTTTATTTTTTGAAGGAGCACTTTGTACTTCTTGGAAAGGATAACAGATATCACGATAATACATTTGTGCCGGCATTTGTTTTCTCTACGGCATATGCGCTTTCCGGCTTTGTAGCTGCGTATAGCTGGGATGTCATGTGGATGGATGTTGTGGCGGTTGCACCGCTTGCGATAGTAGGACTTGAGAAGCTTGTGCGGGACAAAAAGCCGGTGCTTTACTATGTATCACTGGCACTTTGTATATTGTCAAATTATTATCTGAGCATCATGCTTTGCATCTTTTTGGTATTCTGGTTTGCATGGCTTTTCTTTACGCAAAATGGCGGTAAAATGGCTGCAATTGTGAGATTTGCCGTTTACTCGCTTTTGGCTGGAGGCACTGCGATGGTGCTAATCATCCCGGAGCTTATCATTTTAAGCTACAGCGGTTCGTCGGGCATCGAGTTTCCAAAGCAGATAGAGTGGTATTTTAATCTCTTATCGGAGGTCGGCAGGATGTGTACGACAGCAAGCGTCTATGAGGGTGCAGAGAACTGGCCGAATCTGTATGCCGGAGCCTTTAGTGTGATGCTTTTGATACTGTTTGTGCTCAATAAAAGGATTAATTGGAAGAAAAAAATAGCTCCCGTATTGTTTGTGTTGTTTTTCATGGCAAGCTTTGCCAATAAACAGCTTGACTTTATATGGCACGGACTGCATTTTCCGGATTCGCTGCCTGGCAGACAGTCGTATCTGTATGCATTTCTTGTATTGACCATAGGCTATGCTACAGTAAGAAAGTGGCGTGGCATAAGACTGTGGCATATTGGCGTGGCAGTGGTATTTGCATCGGCGCTTATGGCAGTAAGCACGATGTTTGCCGATGAGGATGTGACAGAGTATTATGCAGTTATCATAAGCATATTGTTTGTTGCGCTGTACGGCATTATGACAGTACTTTTAAAGCTTGCAGCAAGAAAAAACAGGGAGCTTTTGATGGTTATAACATGCGGTATTGCGATTGTGGAGCTGGCTGTCAATATGGCTGTGACAGGACTTGGATGTACCGGCAGAAGCAGCTACAATGCCAATGTGGACGATATGCAAAAGGCACTTAAGCTGGCAAAAGAGGATGCAGCTGACAACGATGTACCATTTTACAGGGTTGAGGATACAGGCCGACTTACTAAAAATGATGGCACACGATACGGCTATGCTTCTGGAACACAGTTTTCTTCCCTGATGAATATAAATGTGAGCCATTTTTATCAGGCTCTTTATATGGAGGGAGGCAAGAATTTCTACTGTTATAACGGTGCCACACCTGTCACGTCAGCCATGCTTTCGGTCAGATATATGGTTACAAAATCAATACAGCCACAGAATGAGCTGACTACACTTGTGGAAAAATGCGGAAATCACTATCTGTATCGGAACAACTATACGCTTCCGCTTGGTTTTATGATGGATGAGGGAGTGATTGATGCGTGGAAGCCATCATCGTCATCGAAAATCTATTCGATTAATTCCCTTGGCAGGCTCCTTGGCGCAGCAGATGATACGCTGACCCTGACAGAGTGCACTCAGGACGAAAATCCGGGAACTACGACTCTCACCTTTGATCATGACGGATATTATTATGCGGCATACGATTCGTGCAGCACTGACAGTCTGACCTTCAGCCACGGAGAGTATGAGACCACATACTCGAAGACCACTCACAGGTATCTGTTTGACCTGGGATACGTGAAGGCGGGGGAGACGGTTTCCGTCACAAACACTGATGCCGATGCTGTACGATTTAATGTATACGAGCTTTCCATTGCTGCAGTTGAGAGTGCTTACAATACACTCAATGAGCAGACACTCTCGGTGGATGATTTTTCAGATACACACATAAGCGGACACATAGATGTGAAGCAGGCAGGACAGCTTGTGCTTTCTATTCCGAGTGAAAAGGGATGGACTATGAAGGTGGATGGGAAGGATGCAGAGTATGAGGATTTTTCAGATACCTTTGTGAGCATTCATCTGGATGAGGGAGAGCATGAGATAGAGCTTTATTATGAGACACCGGGGCTTAAGGCAGGTGCAGCTATAAGCGCAGGCTGTGTGGGCGTCTTTCTACTGCTTTTATTGTTGCGTCAAATAGTTAAGAGACGCAGCCGTTTAAAGTTTAAAGCGAACAGTGACAGATAGCGAATGCACTGACAGACAACGCATACTTGTCATTTTTGCGAAACACAGAATGTTCAAATTGTAATAGTATAATTCAATAATAAAAATAAAACAGGAGATTAACAAAATGAACAAACAAAACAAAAAAATCGCACAGGAAAAAAGAAGAATCGAGAGAGAGAAGGCAGAAAAGAAGGCAAAGGTTGTGAATCTGCTGAAATTCTGGGTGCCGGTAGTGGCAGTCGTTGTGGTAGTCATAGTGCTAATCTGGGCAGTTGCGACATCGGGCGGTTCATCGTCAAATGGCACTGATGGTACGCAAGCTGCATCACAGACTACAGAATCTCAGGCATCCGAGACACAAAGCAGTGATTCACAGACCGAGGCAGCAACACTTAATACAGAGGCTGACACGGTTGCGGAAAACGGAGATAAGGTAAATATTGACTACACAGGATATATGGACGGAGAAAAATTCGAGGGTGGAAGCACTGATGGACAGGGCACAGACCTGGTGCTTGGCTCAGGCAGCTATATAGATGGCTTTGAGGACGGAGTGGTAGGTCACAAGGTGGGAGAAACCTTTGATTTAAACCTTAAATTCCCGGATGATTATAAGACAAATACAGAACTAGCCGGAAAGGATGTTACGTTTGAGGTGACTCTTAACGGTGTATACAAATAAAGAGGATAACACACATATATGGAAAAATCGTTTGAAGAGGTACTGGTACAGTTTTATGTTGACCAGTACAGGGAGAATGCGAAGAGAAGTACAGGTAAGCCTGTAAAGCTGGCACACTATATTCACAGGCTCAATAGTAAAGCAAAATCAATTAAATATGCGCGATTTTCAAAAAATGAGACTGTGGCACTTGACAAGCTGCATCAGGAAATAAAAAGGCTTGCATTGATCACCTACTATTCCAACAATAAGAATGCAAGGCAGATTTTAAATAGAGAAATCCTTCCGCAGCTCGTCAGGGTGGATATGGAGCAGTTTGATGAGAATGAGGCAGAGTATCTCACAGAGGATTTTTTAAAGCTTTTGCGCAAGGAGTATATAGGTGCGATATGTACAAGGAGCATGAAGGCGCTTTACAATGAGTACCGCAGCAAGGAGCTTAGAAGAGAGATTGTCACGCTGGTTCCGGCACGGCCGGAGCTTGAGTTTCCAAAAGCACAGAGCATGAAAAGGCACTTCATACTCCATATAGGCCCGACTAACAGCGGTAAGACATATCAGGCGCTTGAGAGGCTTAAGCTGGCGCAAAACGGAGTTTATCTGGGACCTCTTAGACTTCTGGCACTTGAGGTATATGAGAAGATGAATGATGCAGGCATACCATGCACCATGCTTACAGGCCAGGAGTGTCTTGAGGTATCAGACAGCAGAATTACAGCATCGACAGTGGAGATGCTTGACTGTGACAAGGAGTATGATATCGCAGTGATTGATGAGGCACAGATGGTTGCAGATGATGACAGGGGACATTCATGGACCAGGGCAATTCTTGGTACACTTGCAGGAGAGATTCATATATGCATGAGTCCGGTGGCAAAGGATGTAGTCATTCATCTGATTAATCTGTGCCATGACGAGTATGAGATAAGGGAGTATGAGAGAAAGACAGCTCTAAAGCTGGAGGATAAGCCTTTTTCATTTCCACAGGATGTGAGAGAGGGCGATGCCTTTATCGTCTTTTCAAAGAAGTCGGTACTCAATATAGCAGGGCGTCTGGAGGAAAACGGCATAAAGCCAAGTGTCATATACGGAAGTCTGCCACCGGAAATAAGGCGCAGGCAGATGACGCTTTTTAATGAGAAAAAGACACAGGTTGTCGTGTCAACAGATGCGATAGGAATGGGACTCAATCTGCCGGTCAGAAGAATTGTATTTCTGGAGGTGGAAAAGTTTGATGGAGTATCAAGACGTCCGCTTGTCATCTCTGAGATAAAACAGATAGCGGGCCGTGCAGGCAGATTTGGTCTGTATGATACAGGTTATGTGACAGCTTTGGGACAAAAGAATCTGAATTATCTGAAGAATACGCTAAATATACTGGAGCAGGATATTGATATAGTAAGTCTTGGCTTCCCGCAGGTGCTCCTTACAATGGATGCGCCGCTTGATGCGATAATTAAGCTCTGGCATGAGGCAGAGCCATCAGCACCGTTTAGGAAAATCAATGTCGATGAGACATTGTTTTTGTATGGATATGCGTATAAGGAGCGATACTTTATCGCAGATTTTGATGACAAATATCTGCTTTATAAGATGATTACATGTCCTATAGATATAAAGGACAGGGAGCTTGTCAGACAATGGCTGCGCTACTGCATGTCGTATACATCTGATATATCTCTCGACAAGCCTGATAAGCATTCAAAGTATCAGGGGCTCATGAAATACGAATCCTATTACAAAAAGCTTGATTTGTACTATCAGTTTTCAGTCCGCATGGGCAAAATTGTGGATGAGGACTGGCTTGAAAACGAGCGCGACAAAACACAGGCAAAGATTATGCAGCTTCTGTCAAAGAGCAAGGATGAGTATATTATCAGATGCCGGTATTGCGGCAGAATACTTCCGATTGGAAATTCACGCAATATATGCAGAGACTGCTACAGTATGATACGCAGGTAGCAGCCGGTTTATATTTTACGGTCAAGTCGTTGAATTTAGCTGTCCAATGTGGCATAATAGAAATAAGACCAAAATATGAATGGAGGAAGTTTTTATGGCAAACAATGAATTACAGATTGCCGGCTCACAAGGGGAACTTAGAATCCGTCCTTACGAGCACCACGCAAAGTATTATGAAACAGATCAGATGGGTATAATCCACCATTCAAACTATGTCAAGTGGATGGAAGAAGCAAGACTTGATTTGATGGATCAGATAGGACTCAACTACAGGCAGATGGAGGATATGGAAATCATAAGTCCGGTGCTGTCGATATCGGTAGAGTATCACAGTATGGTACATTTCGATGACACGGTCGTCATCTACACAAAGCTGCTTAAGTATAACGGAATCAAGATGGAGCTTGAGTATGTCATGAAGGATAAAGAGACAGGCGAGCTTCGCACCACTGCAAAAAGCAGCCATTGCTTTTTGAACAAATCCGGCAAACCAATCTCATTAAAGAGAATGTATCCGGAATTAGATACAAAATTTTTTGAATTTAAAGAGGCATAATAAAATGATACAGGATAGATTAAAAGCATTGAGAAGCGAGATGGCAAAGAGGGGCATCTCGCTGTATGTGGTACCTACTGCTGATTTTCATGAGTCAGAGTATGTAGGAGAGCATTTTAAGGCACGCAAATATATTACAGGGTTCACGGGCTCAGCAGGTACCGCAGTCATCACTATGGATGAGGCCGGACTATGGACAGACGGCAGGTATTTTGTGCAGGCGGCTGCGCAGCTTAAGGATACCTCTGTAAAGCTCTTTAAGATTGGCGAGGAGGGCGTACCGACAGTTGATGAGTATATAAAGGATACTCTTTCGGATGGCGGTGTAATAGGTTTTGACGGCAGAGTGGTAAATGCCGCATGGGGCAAAAGGCTTTCTGAAATCGCAAAAGAAAAGCACGGCAGCATGTACGTAAATGAGGATCTGATTGACCTCATATGGACTGACAGACCACCTATGTCAAAGGCACCTGTCATGATTTTTGACAATAAATACACCGGTGAGGATATAAGCTCAAAGCTTAAAAGAGTCAGAGAGCAGATGGCACAAAAGGGTGCAACCCTTCATCTGATGTCATCACTTTACGATATCGCCTGGCTTTTAAATGTCAGGGGAGGCGACATAAGCTATGTGCCTGTAGTGCTTTCATATCTGGCACTGTCACAGGACAGCTGCATATGGTTTTTGCAGGAAGAGGTTGTGACAGAGACTCTTAAGGCATACCTCGATAAGAATGGTATACAGACAAGACCTTACGATGATTTTTATGAATATGTGAAGCATATTGATGAAAAAGAGACAGTGCTTCTAAATACATCGATTGTAAATTACCGCATCTGCGACAGCCTGCCGGATGGTGTTAAGGTGATTGATGCGGAGGATCCTACAGTTGTCATGAAGGCCGTAAAGAATGAAGTACAGCTTGAAAATCTGCGCAAGGCGCATTTGAAGGATGCAGTTGCGATGTGCAAGTTCATGTACTGGCTTAAGACAAATATAGGTAAGATACCTATGACAGAGATTTCGGCTTCAGATTATCTTGCATCGCTTAGAGCTGAGCAGGAGGGCTTTCTTGATTTGAGTTTTGCCACAATATGCGGATATGCTGATCATGGTGCTATTGTGCATTATTCTGCAACAGAGGAGTCTGACAGGCAGCTTAAGCCTGAGAGTCTTCTTTTGGTTGATTCAGGAGGACATTATCTGGAGGGAACCACAGATATCACGAGGACCTTTGCACTAGGCCCTGTGACTGACGAGATGAAGGATATGTTTACGAGAGTTTGCCGCTCAAATATGAACCTGGCAAATGCAAGGTTTAAGGAGGGCTGCTCGGGACTAAACTTTGATATTCTGGCAAGAGAGCCTTTGTGGGAGATCGGCATGGACTACAATCACGGTACCGGACACGGTGTGGGCTATGTGCTCAATGTTCATGAGGGACCAAACAGCTTTCACTGGAAGCAGTACCCGGGCAGAACTGCAGAGCGTGTGATAGAAGAGGGCATGGTCACTACAGATGAGCCGGGCATCTATTTAGAGGGCAAATTCGGTATTCGTACAGAGAATGAGCTTATCTGCCGGAAGGGCGAGAAAAATGAGTACGGCCAGTTCATGTATTTTGAGAATCTGACCTATGTACCGATAGATCTCGATGCGATTGATCCAAATCAGATGACAGACAGGGAAAAAGGATACCTGAATGCTTATCATGCGAGAGTTTATGAGCTTGTTTCACCATTTTTGAATGATGAGGAGGCCCAGTGGCTTAAGAAATATACAAGAGCTATTTAACGTTACTGCCTGCACTGCAGTGTGACCGGCAGCGATTACAACAATATTAAGTAATAAGGAAAGTATAAAATGAGTGAAAAGCTTGTACTTATAGACGGACACAGTATTTTAAACAGGGCATATCACGGACTTCCTGATCTGACCAATTCAGAGGGGCTTCACACAAATGCAGTCTATGGATTTTTGAATATCATGTTCAAGATTCTTGACGAGGAAAAGCCTGACTATCTGACGGTGGCATTTGATGTGCATGCGCCGACGTTTCGCCACAGAATGTTTGATGCGTACAAGGGCACGAGAAAGCCTATGGACGAGGAACTCAGGCAGCAGGTGCCTATGATAAAGGAAATGCTTACTGCTATGGGCATTAAAATCGTGGAAAAGGAAGGCTATGAGGCCGACGATATACTTGGAACTTTATCTGTCAGGGCAGAAAAGGCCGGTATGGATGTTGCCATCATTTCCGGAGACAGAGACCTTTTGCAGCTTGCGACTGACCATGTCATGGTAAGGATTCCAAAGACAAAGAAAACAGGAACCGAGATAGAAAACTACAATACAGCAGATGTTATCGAAAAGTACGGCGTCACTCCAAAGGAGTTTATCGATGTAAAGGCTCTGCAGGGAGATACGTCTGATAATATTCCCGGGGTACCCGGTATCGGCGAAAAGACAGCAGGCGCACTTATAGCAAAATACCACTGTATAGAGGCTGTACATGAGGACGCTGAGAATGTAAAGCCGCCAAGGGCTTCAAAGAATATAGTGGAGTATTGGGAGCAGGCGCTTATGAGCAAGGAGCTTGCGACAATCATACTTGATGCGCCGGTTGACTATGAATTTTCTGATGCAAAGCTTAGTGGCGGAGTAGAGTCACTCTACACTGAGGAAGCCTTTTTACTGTGCAAAAGATACGAATTCAAAAACATGCTGTCGCGGTTTAACGTGGAGGCTCCTAAAAACAATGCCGAAGAGCATTTTGTGGTAGTAAGGGACTTGAAGACTGCAGAGAGTGTGTTTGAGAAGGCAAAGGACAAGGAGGTCGCTTTTGCGGTAGTACCGGGAGAGTCTTTGGGAAACAGCGAAAGTGATGGACAGCTAAGTCTGTTTTCGGAGCCGGCTTCGAACGATTATCTTGCTGTTTCGATTTGTTTTTCAGAGGAGGACATTTATTTTATCTGTACAGGTGATGAGATTTCAAGCAGCTTCCTCGATGAAAAACTAAATACTCTGGAAGTAAAGTCATGGATATCACCGGATTTAAAGACCAATCTGCACAGATTTAAGAGCAAAGAGATAAAGGCAGATGACAGAGGCAGATATTTTGACATGATGGTGGCTGCATACCTTATCAATCCGCTTGTCGGGGAGTATCCCTATGATGCGGTTGCAAAGGACTATCTGGGGCTTATGATCTCATCTAAAAAGGATTATCTGGGAAAGCTTGATTTTACTCAGATGATGAAGGAGGATGAGAAAAAGGCAGTGGACTGTGCCTGCTACGAGGTTTATACTGTCTGGAAATCAAAGCCGGTTCTTTTGCAGAAGCTAAAGGAAATGGATATGCTCACTCTTTATAAAGATATCGAGCTGCCACTCGTTTTCGTACTGTATGATATGGAAAATGAGGGTATAAGGGCTGATGGAATAAAGCTTAAGGAGTATGGAGACAAGCTTGCTGTTTCGATAACTGAGCTTGAAAAGAAAATATATGAGGCAGCAGGTGAAGAGTTTAATATAAATTCGCCAAAGCAGCTTGGAGTCATTCTCTTTGAAAAGCTTGGACTGCCAAATGAAAAGAAGACAAAGACCGGTTATTCTACTGCGGCAGATGTGCTTGAAAAGCTGGCACCGGAGTATCCGATTGTCGCGGATATATTGGAATACAGACAGCTCACAAAGCTAAAGAGCACATATGCTGACGGACTTTCGGGATATATTGCATCCGATGGCAAAATCCATACTACCTTAAATCAGACAATCACTGCGACAGGCCGTCTTTCAAGCACAGAGCCTAATCTGCAGAATATCCCGATAAGGATTGAGCTGGGCAAGCTTATCAGAAAGGTATTTCTGCCTGAGGATGGAGATCTGTTTGTTGACTCAGACTACTCGCAGATCGAGCTTCGGGTGCTTGCGGCGCTTTCAGGAGATGAAAGGATGATAGAGGCCTTTAAGAATGGTCAGGATATCCACAGAAGTACAGCGTCCCTTGTGTTTGACACACCGTTTGATGAGGTCACAGATCTTCAAAGACGAAATGCAAAGGCTGTAAATTTTGGTATCGTATATGGTATCAGCGCGTTTGGTCTGTCTAACGACTTGGGGATTTCAAGGAAAGAGGCACAGGGCTATATAGAC
>ENA-OYDO01000433-OYDO01000433.1-human-gut-metagenome-genome-assembly--contig:-NODE-433-length-13991-cov-7.566088_pt1 | contig 13991 bp, 8 predicted proteins | sample MGYA00243553_ERZ652911 | MGnify/ENA primary metagenome ERZ652911 (study PRJEB26926, sample SAMN06164635) | human gut metagenome | biome: ENVO:00009003; feature: ENVO:2100002; material: ENVO:00002003... | reverse complement strand
TATAAACACTTCTTTCTTTATTTTTACCGAATTTATCGGTATTTTACTTAACTTTAAGTGTAAACTCCGATTCCGCCGAATTGAGTTTTTGATGCGAATCGTCAAGAGTTACACATTCATACAAAACCATTGCTTGATACTCGCCTTTCTCAAGCGACTTTGAAAGCGGTACATCTGTAAGACCACTGCCGGGTTCAAGCAAATCCGATTTATAAAGCACAGTTCCGTCGGAAAGCCTTAGCGTTGCGTATAAGCCGCAGGTGTTTGACTTTGGATTGCCGATACTGATGTGCAGAGAGGTATCGCCCGCATTCATTTCAGCAGTGCTGTAGCCGGGTATCTGCACGCCTGTTTTTTTGGTATTGTCACTGCCTTTTGAGTTTTCGTCTATGCCTGTATCCCAATCAGTGCGTATCTCCCCTACCACACCCTGTGTGGGTGCGGCAGGTTGAGAGTTTATGTTATTGTAGATTAATACTGCGCTTAGCGCTCCGATTGCAACAATAAGTGCCGCTATAATTGCAATATATATTTTTTTATTTTTCAATGCGTCCTCTTTTCTTCAATACAGCAAAGGCAAGCAAAGCGATAATTGCCGTAAATGAAATTGTATAAATCACGGTTGCGCCTGTCTTTATTGTTGTATTGTCAATCTGTGTATTGCCTGTGTTGTTGCCGCCGCTTGACGAGGTTTCCACAAGTGCAAAATCAGTCGGCTGTGATAATGTAAACACTGCTTTTCCGTTTTCAAAAGAGTCGGGCTTTATGTATTTTATGCCGCCGTCGCCGTCAAGTACCGCAAGGCTTACATTTTTGCCGCTTACCGGCAAGGTGAGTTTTAAATTATTGTCACACCAAAATTCCGCAAATGCAGAGTTTCCGTTATTGTCCGAAAGTGTGCCCTTGTAAAAATCAAGAATTTTTCCGTCCTTAATAAGCGACTCGAATTTTTTATACTGTTCGTCATCTGTTGAATAAGCAGTGTAGCTTACATTAAGTGACGAGTGCATATTGCCCGAAAGAGTAATGCCGCTGCCTACAGATTTAACGCTGTACTTTAGGAAGCTGCCTTTGATGTACGGATAACCTCTGTTAAAGTCAGAGCAAATAAAGTTTATGCTGTCATCTGTAACACTGTTTAACTTATCCGCAAGGCTTGCGCTTGCCATTTCAACCGTTCTTTCGTATGCAATATTTGTACTGTCGGCTTTTGCCTGTGAATCCGTGCCTACTGCATTGAGTGAATTTTGTGCTGTGTAAAATACATTCTTGACTGTTACACCGTCAGTTCCCGCAATGCCGTTCAAGCCGACAATCGAACCCTTTGCAGAATTGATTTTGCAAAGTACATTGCCACAGTTATAGGAGCTTTCGATTTTGCCGCTGTTCTTGCCGACTAAACCGCCTGCAACCGTTGAAGTATCGAGTCCTGTCTTGCCTGTGTTTGCACAACCGTAAATTTCGCCTGTGTTAATTGCCGAAATACCGCCGCACACGCTACCCTTTACGATTGAGCAATTTCGTGTGCCTGTAATTTTACCGTTGTTAATACCCGCAACACCGCCGCAGACATCTGCGTTAAGAATCGAGTTAAGATCCGATGCGTTGATTTTTAAATTTTTGATAAAGATTGTACCCGATACAGCGTTTAAACCGCTTACACAATGGTCAATCACACCGTCATTTACAGCCGCAATTCCGCCGCCTGTTTTTGCACTGCCCTTAAAATCGCAGTCATAAACAAACAAATCTTTTACAATGCCTTTTTCTCCGATAAATTCAAACAGTCCGCCGTACTCGCCTGCGGAAATATTAAGTGCGCCTATGCTGTAGCCGTTGCCGTCAAATGTGCCGTTAAACGGTTTGTTTTCAGCAACAGAGCCGATTCCCTGTGCCCAGCTTGAATTTTCATCTGCGTAAATATTATTTACAAGAATATAATTCTTGTCGCCGTATCGCTTGTAATCGGTTCTTACAACCTGTGAAAGTTTTACAAGGTCGCTGTAGGTTTTTATAATAAATCTGCCGTCGTCGTCCTTGTCAAACTCATCGGGTGTTCTCTCAAAGTTTGAATATGTATTGTCAAAGTCCGCATAATAAACCGTACCGCCGTTAAATACGGGGTAATCGTCAGGAGTAAGACCGTTGTCTATGTTCTGATACCAAGCCTGTGTGCCGTCGGTAACACCGTTGTTGAGTTTAAAAGCAACTTCACCGCACTTAAATTCGGAAATTGTTTTTTCGTTTGCCGATAACCCCAACTTGCTGTCTGTACCGAACGGAGTGTTTCCCGTATCTTTGTTGTAATAATTGTTTGCGATATTCGACTTGTTAAAATTCCTTGCCAAACCGATAATTGCGCCGCAATGTCTGCCGCTGTCGTTATCGCTTATCTTTGCGTAATTGTAGCAGTTTTTAATTGTCGGGTTTGTATTGTTAAGGTAGCCGAGAATACCGCCGACATATGCGCCGCTTTGCGTTGCTGTAACTGTGCCTGAGTTTGCGCAGTTTTTAACTCTTGCGCCGCCGTTTGAGTAAGCTATTACGCCGCCGATACAATCGGAAGAATTATTGAGGTGAATGTTTCCGTAGTACATACATTTCTCAATATCTGTTTTATCATTTCCTACAGAGCCGATAATGCCGCCTGCGTGCGTTACCTGCGAACCGTATTTGTCATTATTTATATTTACATAAGAAACTACATTTTTGACAGAACCCAAATTAATGTAGCCGACAACACCGCCGATATGACTTGCGGAATTTTTGACTGTAATATCGCCGTAAACCGTAATATCGGAAACACTGCCCTCATTTACAGAACCGAAAAGTCCTGTGTAATCTGAAGCCTTGCTTATATTAAGATTTAAAATACTGTGTCCTTTGCCGTTAAAATTGCCTTTATAATTATTGACAGGCGCCCATTCCTTATTTTCAAGGTCAATGTTTGCGGCAAGTTCTGCGTTTGCACCTGCATTTTGCTTATCAAAATCAGCATAGCTGTGGTCGCCGTTTACAAGTGATGAGAACCAGAAAAGCTGACCTGCGTTGTTTATCGTATAGACATCGGTGCTCTTATTATAAACGGCAGGCTGATACTGACCGCAAATTGTGCAAAAGCCCTTTTCATTATATGTATGAGTGTGTTGGGATACAAAGTTTGTCATATAAATTCTTTCGCTTAGCTTTGCGTCAATATAGTTTGCCATAACAAAACCAATGCTTTGTATAGCGCTTGATGTGGCAGGCTGTGACAAAAAGCTGTCCTCCATAAGCGACCTGTTTACTATTCTTGGCTGATTAATATTATCCTTAGCACCCGAATAGTTAAAAAGATAATTTCCTTGCTCGGTATATTTATTCTTAGTAGCATCGGAAATTGTGCTGTAAAAATAAAGGAGTTTTGTATCTGCGTCGCGCTCGCCGTAATTATCCTGTACATAAATATTGCTGTTTCCTACACGAACGGCATTTTTATTAAGAGAATAATCATTATCGTCCCATCTGCTTGCATCCATACCGAAAGCGTCCATTACAGAAAAGCCCAAATCTTTGCTTTCCGCTTTTTTAATGTAACTGTCTGAAAAATCAAGTCTGCGGATAAACACAATTTTTCCTCTTACATCCTTGAGCTTAGGCGAATACTCACTTCCGCCTTTCTGTGGTTTGTAAATCGGATAATTTTTATTATTCAGATATTGCTTTAAAACAATATCACCGATAATTTCGTCGCTGCCGTTCGAATCTCCTTTCAAGGTCATCACGACAGTTTCGTAAGGATGTTCTTTAAGGAAATCCTTGACAGTGTCCATTATATTACGCAGAGTCATATCACTGCCGTCCCTGTTGTGGCAGGTGTAAAAATTTTCTCCGTGAATAATAGTAGGATTACTGTTTTCGTTAATTGATTCTTTTCTGTTAATTCTTATATCCCATGCTCTTACTCCCGAATTAAGCTGTTCGTCGGGATAAAGCCGCTGACAACATACGATTGAAAGTTGTTCTGCGACATCAGTCATATAAGTTGCGCCTGTGTCATGCGTTCCGGGCATATTAACCTCTGAAAGATACATATCATCAGGCAAATGTGACATCCAATTGCCGCTGTTTATTGCATAGCTTTTATCGGTTTTGTTTTTTACATCTTCGGCAGTATATGAATTTAATGAATTCATATTAAGGAATTTCAAATCCCACTTAAAAGCTTTTTTTGAAAGAATAAGTTTTACATCATTGTTATCGTTTTTATTTTCATATCCCTCAATCGAAAGATACAGCTTGTTGCCTACATTATAAATGTAATAAACATTAGCCTCGGAATCAACAGGAATAAATCTCCAAAGCTGACTCAAATGATTGTCGCCTAAATTATTCCAAACATGAATAACAGCCTTATTTGGGTTATTCACACCGTCTACATCCCATACGGCATCATATGGGACTAACGAACCATAAGCATTTTTCGGAACATTCTCGTTAATATCATAGCTTCTCAGTCTGTAAGCTCTTCTTGAGCTGACCCATTCCGCAGTAATTTTAGGAGTTGTGCCGGTGTAATAAAGCTGCAGGCAGTTACCTTGAACCACTGCGTCATTATTTACATTTACATCACTGATATAATCTTTTGGATAAAGCATAAAAACAGGTGCGTTTTCCTGTGGTGTTATTTTATTGGAATCTCCGCCGGGGATCTGCTGTTCTCCGAAATTATCGGATACATCATCCGTAGCCTTAACAACCCACTCTGTTTTTTTAGATGTCAATACAATTTTTGATTCTTGTTTATAAGCATTATTCTCTGTACCGACATAAAGATTGTTGTTTTTTTGGTCGGTAATTTTAGCAATTATGTAGTATGTATCTGCTTTGTTCGGTACAGGCTCAAATCTGAAATATTGATTATCATTTTTCAATGTGTCGTCCCATTGATGAATAACATTACCTACCTCCGACTTTTTATGTTCAACATCGAGCCATTTTTTAAAATCATCACATTTTATACCGTAATAATCACCTTTTTGCTGAAGCTTCATCTTACATTGCTTACCGCCGAGATAATCAAGATGAGCTACATTTGCTCCATATCCTGTACCGTTGATGTTCCAACGGAACTCGTTGCGGGCAAGCGGCTTATCGGTGTCTTTATCAGGCAAATTAAGATAAATATAATACAGCTTGGCTGTGTCAAACTTTGCCGATTTTGAGGCATCCATACTTTTTAGCTCTGCCGCATTTGCAGTCACTGCAAAAGTGCCGAGCGTAATAATCGCTGTGAGCAGCAGTGCCGTGAACGATTTAGTCAGTCTGATTGCTTTGTTCATTTGTTTCCCTTCTTTAACAATATTTTTATTTTTTATAATTATACCTATATTTTGCGGTTTATTCTATACAAATAGCACGAATTGCAGAAATCCGTCACAAATTGATATGCAAAGACAAGATTTTTACAAAAAAATGTGGTACAATGTTGAATATAGTTATATCATACCGAGGGGATTACAATGCGCATTGCTGTTATTGACGATCTGAAAAGTGACAGACAATTGCTGATAAGCAGGCTTAACAAGTTACTTTCGGATAATAGCATTAACGGAGAAATATACGAATTTGAAAAAGGAATTGATTTTATAAATGCCTCAAAGCAAACAGCATTTGAAGTTGCATTTATGGATATTTACATAGATAAAGAAAACGGAATAGAAATTTCAAAACTGCTTAGAGAATTTGATAAGGAATGTATCCTGATTTTTACAACCACTTCGTCGGACTACGCACTCGAGGGCTTTAAAGTAAGGGCATTTGACTACCTTGTCAAACCATATACGACAGATGAACTTAAAATTGCATTTACGGATATTTTAAACCGCCTGCCGTCATCGGACAAATATATAGAAGTAAAAGTAATCGGCGGCACACAGAGAATCAGGCTGAATGAAATAATCTACGCCGAACATTTTAAGCACTGCATCAACATATACAAAAGCGACTGTGCAACCACCGTGGTTCGCAGTACATTTGCGGAGTTCAGCAAACAGCTTGAAAGCGACGAAAGATTTTTTATGTGCAACCGTGGAGTAATTATTAATTTTGATTACGCAAGCGATTTTGACGGAACGGAATTTATACTGAACAACGGAGTGAGAATTTCGGTCAGCCGAAGTCTTACAAAATCCGCAAAAAGTCGGTTCGCCGATTTTATCTTTAACAAGAGGTGATATTGTGACGGAAATGCTACGACCTATGCTTGAGCTTGCCGTGCTGATACCCGGCACTTTACTTGCATACCTGCCTATGAAACAGCATTTAAAAATAAAAATGGGCGCATTGACGGCAATTTGGCTGTCAACACTCCTTATGCTTTGCATAGTGGGCGGATTGTTTTGTTATTCGTTTGAAATAAAAACAATTTCTTTAATCCTGCCTGCCTTTATGCTTATGAGCGTTGCCTACTGCGCAACGCTTAGGACATCTATATTGAAATCCGCAAATATTGCACTTGCCGTGTGCGGCGTTTATGCCTGTCTTGCAAGCATAACACGAGCCATTGACTCAATAGTTTATCCTAAAAATATCGAGCCTTGGTTCGGGCTTACGGGCGGAATTGTTTTCAATATTTTCTGCTGGATATTTGTAATGCTTGCGTTTTACCCTGCCTCTCATGCAGTATGCGACCTAATAGACGACGAAAACATTGCTCACACATGGTATGTGTTCTGGATATTGCCCACTGTTTTTATCGCCATAAACATATTTATAATACCGTGGAATCCAAACATTCTGCATACAGGAAGAATTATGCAGGGATATATTGTAATCTGTTGTACGATGCTCGGTTTGCTTTTGCTTTTTTACGCTCTGTTTTACATAATGGCAAAAAGCCTTAATAACAATCACAAGCTCACGCAGGAAAACACAATTCTGTATATGCAGCAAGAGCAGTACAACACGCTTAATAAGGCGATTGAAGAAACCCGACATGCCCGTCACGATATGCGGCATCATCTGTCAATTCTTAATTCGTTTGTCAAACGAAAAGATTGGGCAGGCCTTGAAAATTATTTAAGCAAAATGAGCAAGAGTATTCCGAGTTCGGAACTCAAGCTGTGCGAAAACAATGCGATTGACGGAGTAGCGGGCCATTATTATCATAGGTATAAAGATTTGGAAATACCGTGTGTATTCAAGCTCGAACTTCCAAAAGAACTTTCCGTATCTGAAATTGATATTTGCCTTGTTCTCTCTAATTTGCTTGAAAATGCGCTTGAGGCAAGTATGCGAACCGCACCCGACAAACGAAGAATAACCGTGCTTGCAAGAATGCACTCGGATAATGTAGTGCTTATTAAAGTAGAAAACTTCTACAACGGAGTTGTAAAAGAAAAGAACGGAATTTTTGAATCAAGCAAACACAGCGGCGAAGGCATCGGCACACAATCCGTCCGCCGCATAGCCGAAAAGGGCGGCGGCTACTGCCGTTTCACGCAAAAAGACGGCATCTTCACCGCCGATGTAATGCTTAGAGGAAAAAGTAAATAGTTACAGGAAAATATAAAGCACAGACTTTCGTTATTTGAAAAGCCTGTGCTTTTTAATTTTTAATACTGAATTTTATTCATATCCCCTTATCCTTACCGCAAGAACCGTTTTTTAAATTTTCCGGTAAAAATCGTTTATTATGATTTTGTGAAGATTTTAATATTTTGTTAAAAGCTGAAATTATATTACTTGAATCGTTGCACTCAAACCAAGTGTGTCCAACAGTTTTTGCGAGTTTATATTTGCTGAATTTTTGAAATTCTGAAATCAAACAGTCGGATTGTTCTTTACTTGTAAAAGCGTATTCAGTTGATATAAGCACAAACTTCTCTTTAAATTTGTGTTGCACATCCCAATCTCTGTCCCAAAGATGCTTATCATCGTGAACTTCATTATTCGGTTTCGGACTGAATTTCATATTATTAGTTTCGTAAAATCCATTATTATCGGGTATATAAATTTTATCTTTTCTTTTTTCGGAAACATCGGAAAAGTATTCGCAAAAAGTTTTCACATCAAGTGAATATTAGCGCATATAAACATAATTGTCAATATATTTGATATGTATTAAAAATCCTACCTGACTGCAATAGCCAGATAGGATTTTTTAAAGTGTTATCCGAGTGAGGGGATAAGTTGTGCAATATATCTTTGAATTTCAGTTGCATCTGCTATTGAAACGCTTCCATCACCGTTTGTATCTGCAACAGCAAGCTGTTCATCATTAAAATCAACAATGTTTGCAAGATATTTTTGAAGTGTTGTTGTGTCTGCAATTGTAACATTTCCATCACCGTTAGTATCGCCGATTAGGGTATTTTGCTTAATACTAATTGCGAATTCGCCGTATTTTGAAGAATCTTCAGTAGATACAGCCTTCACAATAATCAAAGATGATGTTTCATCCTTTCCTATGGTAATTTCGCCGTTATCGTTAATAACTGTATTTTCGCTGTTGTTTCCGCTGACGCTCCAGACAACCTTCTGACTTGGATTGTTAGTACCGGTTACTACTGCTTTTAACTGCTGTGTTTCACCTGTTTCCATTGTAACTGTAACATTGTCAACAGTTGAGGTGATTTTAATCTGCATAACATCAACAGTCACGCTTGCGGTTATAGTTTTATCAGCGGACGAAACTGCTTTTACGGTGATTTGTTTGCTTGTTTCATTATCGGCAATTTTCAGTAATCCGTTGGAATCAATCATTGTATTTGATGATTTGTTACCTGAAATCGACCAGATTACGGATTGAGACGGGTTATAGAATCCGAATACAACAGCATTGAATTGACAACTCTGACCGCAAACAGTGCTTGTAACAGAAGGAGTAATTGCTATACCATTAATAACCGGTACAATCTCTTCAATAGTGATAGTAACGCTGGCAGACTTTGTGTTATCTGCAACCGAAGTAGCCGTAACAGTAATTTGTTTTGCTTTTTCGTTCAGGCTGACAGATAAAATACCTTTGTCGGAAATAGTTGTATTGGAATCGGTATTGCCGGAGATTGACCATATTACATCAGCTGTTGAAACATTGCTGCCATTAATTTTTGATATAAATTGTAAATTATCTCCTTGTTTCACATTTGTACTCTGAGAGTATATTTTTACAGAATTTACATATTCTTTTGTAATAAGTTTATTCCAACAGTTGTATGGGTCAAAAACATATCCGGTAGTTTTGTCCTTTGTAAGTTCAAGATAATTAAAATGACTGCTTTTGCTATCGAAATGTACCAATTGAGTATCACTACCGTTTAATACGACCAAATGTGTACCGGAAGCGTTAAAATTATAACTGTTTCCATCATACTGATAGAAATTACCGCTTATTTTCATAGTACCGGCGTTTAATATATTATAACTATCATTTTTTGAACTTTGTGTAATAAAATTCCCCTTAATATTTATTAAATCTGCATTATTCGTCATTTGTAAATATCCGGAAGAATCTGCTACATCTCCATTTGATAATATTGTCTGTATTCTGTAATCTCCTCCGACATTCAGTGTTCCATTGTTTATATACATAACTCCGCCTGACTGAATCAAGTTGCCAAAAACAGTCAGCGTATATCCGTTTAAATTAATAGCACCGCTCTTGAAATTAAGGTCACCGTAAATTTCACGGTTTGATGTTAAAGTCCAGCTCTCGTCAACAGTTGTACTACCGTACGATATGTCAATCAAAGAACTGCCCGATTCCCTGCTTGTGGGCGCAGAAATCTTTCCGTATTTTGTCGTTGACGGACTGACATACTTCGTTTCTGATGCTTCACGAGTACACGAATTGACTTCTTTTCCATCTTCATAATGTGCGTACAATCTTGCAGGACTGTTGTTTGCATTAAAGACATTCAGGCTGTCGCTGTACGACTGACCGACTATAGTTGCACTGTAACCGAGGGTAACATACCACCAGCCTTTGATGTTTATACATAATTCGGGTTTCTTGCCGTCATCATATGCATTTACGCTTGTCACAACTTTTACTCCCGTTGTGGCGTAAATTTCGCCTTTGATTAGCTCAAGAATATTTACATTTGCATAAATCTTCAAACCTGCGTCAATCGTAACATTCGCAACGATTGTAAAGCTCTTTTTTGTAAAGCTCTTTATTGCTCTGCAACCGCCGCTTTTGGTGTATTCAATACCTACCGAAAACAAGGTGTCATATGTAATAGTTGCTTCTCCCTTAACATTAAGAAAAACAGAAATTGCGACCTTGCCAACTCCGGGCACGGAATAGCTTGCAAGGTCAACTGAGCTGTTGCCGCCCAATGCTGAAATTACATCCTGCATTGATACATTTGTTGTAATTGTGGCGTCTCCGTCAAGCTTGACCATATAGTGGCTTGTGTTCTTGTCTGCTATATATTTAACATTCAAATTTGAAAGTACTACTTTTAAGTTGATTTTTAAATCGCCGATTTTTAAGTCCTTTGACAATGTTTTTGATTTTATTGCAAGGTTTCCCTCTTTACCGACAGCGGTAGAATTAGTGCCTGCACCTACAGATACAGCGGATTTTGGTGATGATACTGCTTCCAGTTCTTCATCTACAAGCTCCACTCCGTCAGCTAACTCAAAATAGCTGTCAAGCACCTGTGAAGTGCCCTGTGCGTTAACATTTGTTACTGCGCTGTCATATTCGGTTTCTTTTGTTTTAATGACAGTCTGAGTACCCGTTTTTGTCACAGATACTGCTGTATAAACATCGGGAACATCACCTGCATAAACAGCGAATGTATTGCCCGATGAAATTGTTTCTGAATAATTTGTCAGAGTTACAGTGCCATCCGAGCCGATTGACACTGGAACGCTTTTGGGCACAACAATTACATCATCAGCAAATTCATACTTACTGCTGAAATTATTATTAACCTTTTCCTGTGACATCGTGTTTACTGCGTCTTCAAGCATTAAAGTGCTTTCGCCTACAGTTATGTATTTTGTGGGTTCGAATTTATTGTTTTCTAATTCAAACCAACCTCGGTTTATTGCAATTTGTGCATCTGACGGATGCTCTGTTGAACTGACATCGGAAAATGTATATTTTTCGGAATCAAGTTTGTATCCAAGGCAGAAGTTCAGCGTTGAAGCAGCGAAATCTCGTGTTGTATAATCGTTCGGGTGAAATGCTTCACCGGCTTCAAGGTCAATTACACCAAACTCAACTGCCACCATAACATCTCGATAATAGCTATCCAATGAAGAAATATCGGAATAATAATTGTCCGGATAATTGTCTTCTTCAACCGTCATATTAAATGTTTCGGTCAGGCTATGCAGCCACTCGGCTCTTGTAATGTAATCACTGGAGCCTGAAGTAAGAAGTACAGGCGGCTTTGTTTTTGGCTCGGTTACTTCTGTATTTGGAGTTGAAGTTTCCTGCTGTACAGCCACAGTTGTTTCTTCGACAGTGGCGTTTTCAGTTTCTTCTTGTTCAATTGCACTGACAGTAAAAGGTGCACACAGTACTACGCTCATTAGCATTACAACAACCAGCAATGCAGAGACCGATTTTGTTAATTCCCTCATCTTTGTTTTCCTCCTTAAATTTAAAAAGTGCGCAGCCGAAGCCACGCACGAAAAACGCACTGCTCCGATTGCTGCGACACAAACTTAAACATCTAATACAAGTATGCTTAAAAGAGCATGCATTTTTACCGAAATAAAAATACACACTTGTATAGATGAAAATTTAAAGTTTATGTCGCAAGTTTATTTTATCACATTTAATATTAAAATGCAATAATCACATGAAAATTTAGTACATATTTTTTATTCGTAAATCCTCAAATTAAATGCAACAGTAGAATTTGGAGCTGCATTTAGTCTGAGATTTTACCCATTAAATCTGTGTAGGCAAGATATATTGCCTTGAAACCACTATTATGTTATAATAGAAGCACATCCCGAATCATAAGGCATGTGCCTATGATAATAAAAATGCCGATGAGGTCACGACTGTGTGATCTCAGATTTCTTGGATGCGCCTGAGGCAACCTACGCCATCATCAGGATAAAACCTTGAAGTCAACAGAACTATGGAGCTGTTTCGGCTACCTATAGTGACCTTTCCACGGCGGAAAGGAATACATTTGGGAAAGACCATTAACTATGGCGGAAGTGATATTTCAGTATCTGACGAGGTAGCAGAATTTCTTGAGAACGACAGAAAGAGGCAATCTGCTGAAGAACGAAGCGACCGCAGACACATTAGTAAGAGTGAGTCTGAAACAGTGTCGGCAAATGCTACACAAAGTTCTTTTGACAATCCTACTCTATGTGAAGTTATCAAGAGCCTCATGCTTGAAAAACTGCGTACTGTTATGCTCAATCTTTCGTTTAAAGATAAGACTCTGATTTATTTTTATTTCTATTGTAATGACTCAATGGAGAAAATCGGAGAATTCTTTAATGTCAGTAAGATGGCAATATCCAAGCGACTGAAAAAATTGCTCAGCCGAATGCGGATGTCTATGGAAACATAGGCTCCGCATTTTTTGTTTTTTTAAATTATTTAAAAAATAGGTTTACAAACCGAATACAAGTGTCCTTATAAGTAGAGGGACAGTTGCATAGCGTAGATTTCCATTGCATTACAAATAAATCAGTCTGATGCTTTATGCAATTATCTCTCTACAGATTTAGAAGGAGCTGATGACATATGATTGTGCTGAATATATTTTATGCTTCCACTTTTATTAGGTGGGAGCAATTTTTGTTTATAAGAGAATTTTGGAAAGGAAATATTACAATGAGTAAAAATAAAAATCTTGCTGTCATTGACGGTGAAACATTAATGGATATGCGAATCAAGCCGATAAGCTTTTGCATTGACTCGTTGCTTCCGCAGGGAGTATCAATGCTCTGCGGTGCTCCGAAGATAGGTAAGTCGTGGTTAGTGCTTGATTGGTGTGTTCGCATAGCCAAAGGAGAGAAGGTGTGGAATTTTAAAACTACGAAGGGAACTACCTTGTATCTTTGTCTTGAGGACAATTTGAGCAGAATCCAACAAAGGCTAAATGAAATTACAGATGAAGTTCCGAACAATGTATTCTTTGCAACATCTTCGTGTTCGTTGCCGGACGGACTTGCAGAACAGATTGAAAGTTTTGTCGCAGAGCATAAAGATACGGTTCTGGTTGTCATAGATACATTTCAGATGATACGAAGTAAAAATAAGGATACTACTTACGCAAATGATTATCAGGAAATTGAGGAACTAAAAAGATTAGCGGACAAGCTGAAAATTTCTCTTCTGCTTGTACATCATCTGCGCAAGCAAGGTGACAATGATCCTCTGAATAAAATCTCAGGCACAACAGGAATCAGCGGTGCGGTTGATACAACATTTATTCTTGATAAGAGCAAGAGAAGTCAGAACAACGCAACTATGATTTGCACGGGCAGGGATATTGAATACAGAGAGTTGGAACTGAACTTTTCAAAAGACAATCATATATGTGGAATTTAGTTTCGGACAGTGTAGAAAGTCCTGAAATACTTTTGCCGGAAGAAATGAATTCGTTAATTGAATTTATGAAACAAAAGATTGTCTTCAAGGGGACGAACTCTGAGTTCGCAGAAGAATTTAATTCTTTCTGCCGTAAGGAAATCTCTGCAAAAGCGTTAAAACAGATGATGAATAAATGGCGTTACGAATTAGAGAGCAATGACATTTACTTTAGCTCATACAGAAGTAACGGAAAAAGATTTGTAAATGTTCACTATCTGCCCGATAGTGACTCAAGTGCCTTAAATGACGGAAATATTATTAGTGCCAAAACTTGCGTTTCTTTCGTCACTTGCGACCCTGACGAGCTGTGTCAGCCAACGTGAGCCGATTTGTGCGATTATTTTGCAGAGGTGGAGGGAAGTATCCGACTGCAAGTAAAAATCGCAATTGGGGCGGATTTACGGCAGAATTGAAAGTTTATTTT
>ENA-OYDO01000386-OYDO01000386.1-human-gut-metagenome-genome-assembly--contig:-NODE-386-length-14834-cov-6.080520_pt1 | contig 14834 bp, 11 predicted proteins | sample MGYA00243553_ERZ652911 | MGnify/ENA primary metagenome ERZ652911 (study PRJEB26926, sample SAMN06164635) | human gut metagenome | biome: ENVO:00009003; feature: ENVO:2100002; material: ENVO:00002003... | reverse complement strand
GCTCAGGAGTCTCGTGGGCTCGGAGATGTGTATAAGAGACAGGTATAGTAAGTATTGGCTATCCCGGCAATGAGCTGGGTACGCACGGCCTGGCGATAGTCCTGACTCTGCGCATAGAGCGCCTTCGACTGTTTCTTGGCATTGCGCATGCGACCGAAAACATCCAGCTCCCAACTGGCAGTAACGGGCAGCGAATAGGTCTGTGTGGCCTTGTGGCTGTCAAAGCTGCTCACCGTGCCCTGCGGCGCAAGGGCAAAGGAGGGCAGGAAGGCAAGCTTTGCGGACAGCAGGGTGGCTTCGGCCTCTTCCACGCGAAGCTGTGCCGACTGGTAGTCGGTATTGTTCTGCAACCCTTGTTCGATGAGTGCCTGCAGATGTGGGTCGGTGAAAAGCTCGTGCCAGTCCATGCCGCCCAGGCCAAGGTCCAGGCTGTCTTCGGGAGCCACCGGAGAACCGTCGGTGCTCTCCGTAAAAGTGGCTATTTCTTCCCCGTAGAGGCCGTCGGGGACCTCGGTAGCGGGTTTGTATTTGGTGTACACGCCGCAACTGCTGAACAGCAAACCGGCGGCGGACAATAGGATGATATGTTTCTTCATTGTTCCAATCTGTTTTTATTTTATTTTCCTCAATCTTTCGCCCGTTCTGCCTCACTCTTCTGCTTTTCAAGCAATACCTGCATATCGGCTTCTTCCTCCATTGGCGGACGAACCTTCTCCTGTAAGTACTCGAAGATGATGTAGAACACCGGAACGACGAAAAGCAGCGCTAGCGTTCCGATGAGCATGCCGCCTACTACGCCCGTACCCAGCGAAGAGTTACCGTTGGCGCCCGCACCACTCGAGAACATCAGCGGAAGCATACCGAATATCATCGTCAGCACCGTCATCAGGATAGGACGCAAACGGACCTGGGCGGCCGAATAAGCTGATTCCACAATGCCCATTCCCTTGCGGCGCCGCTCGATGGCATACTCCGTAATCAGGATGGCCGTCTTGGCGAGCAAGCCAATCAGCATAATCACACCCGTCTGCAAATAGATGTTGTTCTCCAATCCCAGAACCTTGGCAAAGAGGAATGAACCCATCAGCCCGAACGGTACGGAGAAGATGACCGCAAACGGTATCAGGAAACTCTCATAAAGACATGCCAGGATGAGATAGATAAGGAAGATACAGATGGCATAAATAAAGACAGTCTGCGCACCACCAGTATTGGCTTCCTCACGTGCCATACCTCCGTACTCGTAACCGTAGCCCAGCGGCAATGTCTGTTCTGCCACTTCCGCAATCACTTTCTGCACTTCACCGGACGAATATCCTTCCGCCGGATTCACATTAGCGGCGATAGCGCTGTACAGATTGAAACGGTTTGCCGTCTCCGGACCGAGCACCTTGTTCAACGTCACGAACTGGCTGACCGGAGCCATCTCCGTACCGTTGCGCACAAACATATTACCCAGTGCTTGTTCGTCCAGACGATATTCGGGCGATGCCTGCATCATGACGCGGTACACCTTACCAAACTGATTGTAGTTGGAAATATAGGCACCGCCGCAATAGCTGCCCAATGCGTCGAGCACCGCACCCGGCGAGATACCCGCACGCTTGCACTTGGCAGCATCCACATCTACCGATACCTGCGGGAAATTCATGGCATAAGAGGTATACGCCATAGCCACTTCGGGACGCTGGTTCAACGCACCCAGAAACTGTATCACTGCCTCGTAGAACGTAGCCATGTCACCACCCGTTCTGTCCTGTAGGTTCAGCTCCAGGGAGTTACCCATACCATAGCCCGGAATCATACCCGGCTGGAAGCTGAATATCTGTGCCTCCTTCACACCGTAGAACTGTGCATTGAGACGGGCCACCACAGCGTCGGACGTGTGTTCGCTCCCCTTCCGCTCGCCCCAGTCCTTCAGACGGATGATGATGGTACCGTAGGAAGTGCCCTGACCGGACATCAATCCGTATCCTGCCACCTTGGAATAGTGTTCTATCTCGGGAGTGTTTTTCAGGATGTCCTCCAGCTTGTTCATCACCTTCGTAGTTTCTTCCAGCGTGCTTCCCGGTGAGGTGCTGACGTTCACCATGATGACACCCTGGTCCTCCTGCGGCACAAGCCCCGTCTTGGTGGTACTCATCAGGTAAACCAGCAATACGACAGTAGCCGCCAATGAAGTCCACACCATCCAGCGGTGGTGGATGAAGAACATCACACCTTTCTTATATTTGCCCAGCACGGCGTTGAACGAGGCATTATATGCCGCACGCACCCGTCCGTTGATGCTCTTCGCACTCTTCGTACCGTCCGACGGACGCATCATGATGGCACACAAGGCGGGACAAAGCGTCAATGCCGAAATCATGGAGATGCCCACCGCCGTTGCCATCGTGACACCGAACTGCGTATAGAACACGCCCGAAGTACCGCCCATAAACGTCACGGGGATAAATACCGCCATGAACACGCAGGTACAAGAGATGATGGCCATCGTCACATCGCCCATCGCATCCTTCGTGGCAAGGTAAGGGGACTTGTATCCGGCATCGAACTTGGACTGCACCGCCTCCACCACCACGATGGCATCGTCCACCACCGTACCGATGGCAAGCACCAACGCAAACAGCGTCAGGATATTGAGACTGAACCCCGCAGCCACCAGGCAGGCAAACGTGCCGACCAGCGACACGATAATGGAAATGGAGGGTATAAGCGTACTCTTGAAGTCCTGCAGGAAGAAATACACCACCAGAATTACCAGTATAATGGCAATGACCAGTGTCTCCACCACATTGTGTATGGAAGCGAAGAGGAAGTCGTTGGAACTCATCATCGTCACAAATTCCGTCCCTTCGGGCAGGCTCTTCCTCATCTCGTCTATCTGTGCGGTAATCTGCTTGTTGACGGCGGTTGCGTTGGAGCCTGCCGTCTGGAACATCATGAAAAGTACCGCCGGCTTGCTGTCCATCTCACTGCGGAAACTATAGGTCAGCGTACCCAGCTCCACATCCGCCACGTCCTTCAGACGGAGCACGGAACCGTCACTCTGCGAGCGTACCACCGTGTTCTGGAATTCCTCCACACTCTTCAGACGTCCGCGATACTTCATCGTAAACTGGAACACGTTCTTTGAATTCTCGCCCAGCGAACCGGTAGGCGCTTCGATGTTCTGCTCGCCCAATACGGCGGTCACATCCGAAGGAACCAGTCCATACTGCGCCATCCGTTCCGGTTTCAGCCAGATGCGCATACTGTAGGTATCACCCAGCTCCATTACGTCACCCACACCTTCGATACGTTTGATTTGCGGAATCACGTTGATGTCGAGGTAATTGGCAAGGAACGTCTGGTCGTAGCGCCCGTCGGTGCTCACCAAAGCGCCGATTTGCAGGAAGCTGGTCTGCCGCTTCTGGGTAGTCACACCGATTTTCGTCACTTCGGCGGGCAGCAGTCCCTGCGCCTTGGATACGCGGTTCTGTACGTTCACCGCAGCCATGTCGGGGTCCGTGCCCTGCTTGAAATAGACTTGTATGGTGGCAGAACCGGCATTGGTGGCGGTAGAACTGATGTACATCATGTTCTCCACACCGTTGATGCTCTCCTCCAACGGCATGATGACACTGTTCAGCACGGCTTCGGCATCGGCGCCGGTGTAGTTGGCACTGACATATACCGTAGGAGGCGCAATGTCAGGATATTGTTCCACCGGCAGCGTAAAGAGCGAAATGAGCCCTATCACCAGAATCAGTACGGAGATGGAGATAGCCATCACCGGCCGTTTTATAAATATGTTTCCTTTCATCTTAATGGGTCATTGATAGTTGATAAAATAGCAATCATCATTTCACTTGCGTTCCTTCGCGCAGCAGTCCGGCACCTGTGGAAACAATCTCGTCACCCACTTTCAGTCCGTCCAGCACCACGTATTCGCGTCCGTCATTTATTCCTGCCACGGTAATCAGGGTAGAGACGGCCTTGCCATCCACTACCTTGTATACCAACGTCTTGTCCTGCAACTGTACGGTGGCTTCTTGCGGAATCACAATGCAGTTCTTATACGTGGCAGGCACCACCACCGTGCCCGATGCCCCGCTATGGAGCAGGCGCGATTCGTTGGGGAAGACCACGCGTGCCACTACCGTACCCGTCTGGCGGTCGATGACACCACTGATGGACTCGATGGTACCTTTCTTGTCGTAGACGGAATTGTCGTTCAGACGCAGCTCTGCCGCCGGCATGTTCTTCAGCGCCTCGTCCATGCTGCCGTACTGGCGTGTCAGGGCGAGCAACTGGTTCTCGGTCATGGAAAAGTAAACGTACATGTCGCTGTTGTCACTGACCGTTGTCAGCGGTTGCGGCAAGCTGGGGCTGACCAATGCCCCTGCACGGTAGGGCAATGCCCCCACCACCCCGTCGCTGGGACTCTTCACTTCCGTATAGGAGAGGTTGTTGCGTGCGCTTATCTCCTGGGCCTCGGCCTGCGAGAGTTGTGCCTTGGCGGTAAGGTAGCTGTTTTCGGCAGTCTTCAGGCTGAATTCCGAAACCACTTTCTGCGCATACAATTCCTTGTTGCTGTTATAAGTCAGTTCGGCAGTAGCCAGTGCGGCACGTGCCGCTTCCACATTGGCAACGGCCGTTTTGAGTGCAGCCTTGTAGGGAACCTGGTCGATGATGAAAAGCAGTTGTCCCCGGCGCACCTTCTGCCCCTCGGTCACACAAAGCTTCTCGATGGTGCCCGACACTTGCGGATAAATATCTATGTCCTGCCGTCCGCGTATCGTTGCTGAGTACGAAGTGGAAAGCTCTTTGTCCGTCGCCTCCACTTTCATGGTAGCATAAGAAGGTTTCATTCCGGAAGCATCCGATGCCTGCTTGCAAGATGCCAAACACATTGTACAACCGACAATCCCTATCAGCCGTATCCATTTCCTGTTCAATGTAATCATACTTTTTCTCATTGTCTTTTTGTTAAAACTGGTGGCAAAAGTAGGAGAAAGGAACAACGCCATAATGACCAATTACACTCCAAAGATGTTCCTTTTTCGACATTCATCTTTTTTAAGGATAATGAATTGTCTATAAATGACATATAGAACAAGAAAGCCGCATAATGGAACATCCCATATTTCCCATTATTCACCAACTTTGCAAAACGAAAAAGGAAGAATATGGAGAAAGGGAACATAAAAATCGTAGAAATCGCGGACTTTAAAAACAGCGAACATGTCCTTGACTATGTAGACAATGACTTTGTCATAATCAATAGTCTGGAGGGAAGCCCCTACAATGAAGATACAATAAGATTGGGATGCTTCCTTATCGCTATCTGTCTAGAAGGCTGCATCCAGTTGGACGTCAACTACAAAACCTACCAACTGGAAGCAGGCGACTTACTGCTCGGCCTTCCCAATACCATTATCAGCCACGCGATGGTAAGCCCAAAGCACAAGATAAGGCTTGCCGCATTCTCCACACAGTTCCTACAACGCGTGGTCAAGATGGAGAAGGATACATGGAATACCGTTATGCATATCCACAACAATCCCATAAAGTCTGTCGGGGAGGAAGGGGACAAGGAAATCTTCAAATTCTACCGGGAACTGCTTATGGCAAAGATAAACGACGAGCCTCATCACTATCACAGGGAAGTGATGCAATACTTGTTTTCTGCCATTTTCTGTGAGATGTTGGGACACCTCAACAAAGAAGTGAACCCTTCAGAAATGACAGTCGATACAAAAGAAAGCATCAAACAGTCCGACTATATCCTGCGTAAGTTTATAGAGATGTTGTCCAAAGACAACGGCATACACCGTTCTGTAGGATATTATGCCGATGCACTCTGCTATAGCCCCAAACACTTTTCGAAGGTCATCAAGCAGGCATGCGGACGTACACCGCTTGACTTGATTAACGAAAGTGCCATCGAGCACATCAAGTACCGGCTGAAGCATTCGGACAAGTCCATCAAGGAGATTGCAGAAGAATTTAATTTCCCCAACCAGTCTTTCTTCGGGAAGTATGTGAAGTCTTATCTGGGTATGTCTCCGGCACGCTACCGCAATACGAAAGAGGAATGATTTCCCCTACTCTTGGGGCTCACTCCGTAAAGGTCTGCATTAGGAAGCTAAACCTTAACTTTACGACGCTAAAGGTCAACTTTACGATGGCTAAACCTCAACGTATCACTTCATCACACACCGCATCCTGGAAAGCGCGTGCTTCCCTGCCCGACAGTGCATTCTGGTTCATGATGGCAAAGGCTATCTCGTGTCCGTTGCGGGCTTTAAGGTAGCCGGCCAGGCAGTTGATGGCGGTAAAGGAACCCGTCTTGGCATGTACATTTCTGTGGGAAAGGGTGCCTTTCTTCATGCGGAACTCCAGTGTACCGTCCACGCCGCCAATGGGCAAAGCCTTATAAAGTTTCCGGAAAACATCCGTACGCGAGTAGGCATATCGCAGGAAAGAAACCAAGAGTTCCGGTGAAATGTAGTTGTAATTGGAAAGACCGCAACCATCTGCCAGATTATACCTATCGGGGTTATATCCCATCTCTTTTATCAGCATGCGGATGGCGGAAAGCCCGTCCTCGGCAGAGACACGCTTCTTTCCGCTGCTCTGCACACCCAACCGGCAGAGCATGGCTTCGGCATTGAGATTATCGCTCTCCTTCATTATCTGTTTCACCACATCCTGCACGGAAGTTTCGTAGGAAGCCATCCGTACGGAGAGGCTGTCTTGCCTGAACTCGCCGAAGAGGTAAGAGACTTCCGCATCTACCGCCGGAATGCACCGGATGCCCCGTGCCTGCAACCGTTCCATAAAGGTATGCATGAAGAAGTCCTGCGAAGAAAATATATTGACCGTACCTGCACGGCGGGCATCGACGTTGCCCGTCACGGTGATGTTGTTCCCGTTCACCAGCCAGTCGCGCGACACACGGAAACGTCCGGCAGAAGGGGTACGGCTTTGGGTCTTGTTCGTCAGTGTATAATAGGAAGAGGCGGGAGTGCATTCAAGGCGTGCGCTGTCGCCCCGTTCGCCGGGTGTGGCGGTAACCTTCACCACTCCTTTATTCAGCATCAGCGGTGAGAGGTAGGGCTGGAAGGAATAGGGAGTATCATCCCACAACCAGCCGCTGCCCCAGTACAAGGAGTCTTTCATGGAGACATCTCCATACACCTTGCCTTTGATGACAGAGAAGGGGAAACGGGCCACGGTAGCCACCAGGGAATCCAATGCCTCTTCATCAAACTCCGGGTCGTAACCGCCTATCACATATATATCCCCCTGCAAGGTATCGCGCTCAATGGTTCCCTGATACCACACTTCCGTACGGAACGGCTCGTCGGCTTCGGGACGGGAAAGGGCGGTAATGGTGGTCAGCAGCTTCATAGTGGAAGCGGGACGGGAAAGCTTGTCCGCCTGATAGCCGTACAAGGGCTTGCCGGCAGTCAGGTCATAGACCGAAATGGCCACATTAGAGCCTGCGGGAAGTTTGTGTTCTATCAACGCATCAATCCGCGCAGAGAGCGGCTTCACCGGAGTTACCGTCTCTTGGGGCCATAATGGGAGCAGGCAGACGGATAAAATTAACAGCAACAATATCCTTTTCATAAATATATTTATCTTTAAAGGCAAAAGTACGACAATCTTACAAATGAACAACAACGAGGTAGTCTTTTCATAAATTATATCCAGCCATCCATCTTAATATTCCTTTAAAAATACTACTTTTACATAGGCAAAATCTCCCAGTTACTATCACTCTAAAATTGATGTACCATGAAACTACAACTTACAATTGCCAGCTTTACAATATGCCTCCTTTTCTCCCCCATGCTTCGGGCACAAGAATCTCCGCGCATTGTCAGTTATGACTTAACCGTACAGATTGATGTACCGAACCGACAAGTCGAAGTTGGCGGTTCGTTTGAAGTCGATTTCCATGACAGTGACTCAATCTCGTTGGTACTATGGCGCCATGCCCGTATCGACACACTACGCCACAGCAGCCGGGAGATAACCTACCGTTTCGATACGCTTGCCCCGGCACCTGCCCAATTCATTCCCGACGGACGGACCTTGACCCTCTACCGGCCGGCAGGAGCCGATGACCGCTGCCGCATAAATACCCGTTACACACTCTACATGCAGGAAGTGCAGGGCCCTGCAAAATCATTCAATGACCATTGGATTGAACTTGGTTACTATACGGGATGGTATCCTGTCTGCAACGGTAACCGGGCAGATTATTCGCACTTACGAATCGGCATCACTGACGGTTATACGGTGAGCGGTTCAGGTATTATTTCCCATACAGAAGAAGGGATATGGGAAATGGAGCAACCTTGGGAGAATTTCGACAATGTTATCCTGGCTTCACCCATGCTGAAAAGCCGCCGCATCAATGATAACGGAACTACCATTGAACTTATCTATACAGACTTCCCGGATGCCGGTGCAGACTCGGCACTTCAATGTTGCCACAATGCCTTGAAATTCTTCCGACGCCTTTATAAAATTGCGGGAGATGAGGATATTTACATGAAATTCCTGCTTTCAGCTTCCGGCACCTCAGGAGGGTACAGCCGTAAAAATTTCATTATGCTCAGTTCCCGAACATTCAATGAATATGTACTCAAGAACACCGCCCACGAAATCGGCCACTTCTGGTGGAACAAGGCTCCGGTGGAATCTTGGCACGACTGGCTGAACGAATCTTTTGCCGAATTCAGTGCTTTGCAATACATACGCCACGCCCGCGGCAAAAAAGCCTATGCCGCTTACATCGACGCCTACCGTAAGGAAACACGCCATATCCGTCCTATCTGGGGTATTGACCGCAACGACCGCGAAGCGCATCTTGCCCTCTATAGGAAAGGGTCAGTACTACTCGCCGACCTGCTTGTCCGGGTGGGTGAAGAACCTTTCTTCAACTTTCTGGCAGGTGTCATCCAAGCCCATATAACAGACACATCGGCTTTCCTGGATTTTGCGGAAAGCCGATTGGGACGTAAAAACCGGGTCTGGATTGAAAAGCGGTTAAAAGAATAAACACCTAATTATTCTTCAACTGTTCCTTTCGCCACCGGCTTCTCAAAATGAGTGCCGCACTTCCTGCATACATACTCCCAATGCTCAGTGCCCGGAGGTGCGGCCGACAATGCCGCAATAACAGCAGCCACCACAGCACGCACCCGATGGCTCTTCTTCAGCACAAACTTAATCTCATCCGAACCGCAATGGGGGCAGTACCTCAACTGTTCCGGAATCATCTGGTTCCGTTCAAGCAGACGGAGGGCATTGTCATATTCGTCCTCATAGACAAATATATCCACTCCCGTGACATCACGGACATATCCGCGCATCACGGAAGACATGTTTTCATTATGCAAAACAGACGCAATGCCCTCATTCTTCAAGGCACCCTGAATGACGTGTGCCTGGAAGGCATCGTCGCAGGTGATTAGCTTTACGGTTTTCATCTTTTATGTTTATATGAAACAATAGTCATGGGTCTACAATGCCTCCTTGAATATCTCTCCCACCGTGGGGTGCGGAAAGACAATCTTCTTCCATCCATCGGCAGTAAGTTTCAGCTCGATGGCCATGCCTGCCAGCGTGATGATTTCCGAAGCGGGATTACCCAAGACATGTGCCCCCAATACGGTATCGTCACTGCCCAACAGTAACTTGCAGACGCCATTCACTCCTTCATTCTCTGCTACAAAGCGACCACTGTACGCCATCGGAAACTTCACAGCACGATAGGCAACGCCTCTCTTCTGCAGGGATTCTTCTGTCTCGCCCACACCGGCTATTTCGGGATTGGTATACACTACGCCGGGGATGGCACGATAGCTCATAGTGTCCTTCTTGCCAATGATGGAATGTATGGCTACTTCCGCCTCGCGGACGGCTGTATGCGCCAGCAAGGAATATCCCGTCAAGTCACCGCAAGCATATACTCCGGGAACGGAGGTCTGCATCTGTCCGTTGACAAAGACATTTCCGCGCTCCGTTCTTTCCAAGCCCAGATTCTCCAATCCGAAGCCTTTCATTACCGGACGGCGCCCGACACTCATCAGAAGCCGTTCGGCAACGACGGAACCGGGACCGTCGGCTGTTTCATAATTCACCTGGATAAGGGAAGAAGCTTCGGCAGCATCCTGTGCAACAGATACCACTTTTGCACTCAGCATGAACTTGATTCCCCGCTTAGCGTACTCTGCACGGAGCATACCCGCCAGCTCTCGGTCCATACCGCCTCCCAGTATCTCGTCCAGCATCTCGACGACGGTTACCTGCACTCCCAGGCTGTTGAAGAAAGAAGCGAACTCCATACCGATGACACCGCCGCCGATGATGGCAAGCGAAGCGGGCAGTTCCTTGTTATCCAGTGCATCACGATGAGTCCAATAGGACACTTTGTCTATGCCGGGAATGGCAGGGACAAAGGTTTCGGAACCGGTGCAGAGCAGCAGGTTATCGCATTCGTAGGTTTCTCCGCCGCACTCCACATGATTCTTGTCCGTCACTGTGGCCCCTCCGCTGACAATCGTCACACCATGGGCAGTCAGCTTTCCTTTGACTCCCAATACCAGCTTGCGCACTACCTTCTGCTTGCGAGCAATAATCTTGGGCAAATCGAACGATACTTCGGGCACACTGACCGCATACTTTGCAGCATGGCGGGCTCCGTCATAGGTCTTGGCCGAATACAACAAGGTCTTGGTAGGGATACACCCTTCATTCAGGCACACTCCACCGAGACTCTGCTTCTCAAATAGTACGACACTCAATCCTGCTTTTCCGGCAGCTTCGGCAGCAGTATATCCCGCAGGACCTCCACCGATAATGGCAACTTGGTATTTCATGGAATTAATGGTTAGTGGTTAATGATTAGCGATAATTTGTGCGCAAGTTAATAAAACCCGTATTATCCGGCAAAAAAGAGTACTTCTTTCTTTCGGAGAATACAGCGTAAAGAGGAAATAATTATCTTTGTCGTGCAGCATTTATAAAGAATGCCACGTCCAATGGACATAAATCAAATAATAATCAACATGAAAACGACTGACTTATTCCAATCCATCCTTTTGTTCGCTCTTTTCCTTTGCGGCCTGACGGCTTGCAATGATAGCGATGAAATCCGCCTCTCGCCCTTTCAGGAAACTACCGTGAAGGGCGAAGCCTCTACCCTGCAGATAGACCTAACACGCGGCGACTGGCGCATAACCTCCATCACCACCCCATGGGGAGACCTCATGATGGATGGCAACAAGCTCCCACAACTGGAAGGTACGGGAAGCCTGCATTATAAATGGTGGGACTTGGAACGGGACACCGACAGCCATCTCATCCTGTACTTTAAAGACAACTTTGACTTAGGTGAATCCCGTAGCCTCATCATCAACCTTGAGATGAAAACGGGACTCTACAAGGAACAAATCATCATACACCAAGAACCGTGCACTAACTTCTATCAGATAGAGTCCATCGAATACAGCGTGGAAGAAGGTGACGGAGTGAAAGAAGCCGGAACAGGACCTGATAAGAGTACCTATAAAAATGAAAATCTGGGAAACACAACCGACAAGCATGACTACTATCCATTCATCAATAAATGGACAGAATACGCATTCATACCCGATGGGCACTCTGATGAAACCTTCAAAAGCATAGACTCGGAGAAACGTAGCATCTATCTGCCCAACCACATAGAAGACGGAAAAATAATCATGGGACAACAACTGTTATTCTTCATCAACCAAGGCAAGTATTACAAAGAAGACGAACTGAGATATAAACATTTTGAAGTAGACATAGTAGGTATGAAATGGAACATATACACTTCAACCATCTACTACAAACGGCTTCAAGTGACATTCACCGCCACTCTTTCACGTCCCGGTAGCGATACAAAGAAGGTACTCAAGGGTAAATTCATGCAGAGATACCCTTATGACTGCTCGGAAATACATCACGAAGTAAAGGATTCTTTAGAAGATTAGAGTCCGGTGTCTGTCAGACAAGACTCCACCTCCTCCCTGCTCAATGCCGGAGCTTGCCCATCGGCAAGCTTGCGGCATACCAACCGACCGGCCGCCAGCGCTTCCACCTTTGTTGCAAATGGCAGGCGACCGCTCAAAGCAGGTATAAAAGGTTGATATATCAGGGTATCGGCTCCATGCAGCACCACGTAGCCGTAACCGCCTTCCACCTCCATCACCCGGCATTTCAACTCATTGCCACCGCCGGCAGTATGACCCGAACAGCAAGAAAGGCATACCGCCATCACAGCCGGTACACCTATCTTTATCATAATAAACATCAGCTTCATAAGTTCCGTTCAGTTATGGGGCGAATCAGACTTCCTCTTCCTCATCGGGTAGAAGTTCGTACACATCATCAAAGTAGCTGGTACCACTTGTTCCTGTCAGCACAAAACCACGTTCGCCGGTAGAGAAACCAACGGCAGCCCTGCGCGAAGAAGCACCGGAAGGATAATTATGTACATCTGTAATGGGGGTAAAGTCGTCATCGGAATCGCCGTACCATAAGTCCTTGTCAGGGTCGTACAGCCAGTAGTCGCTGCTCAAGGAAGTGCTGTTACGTATTCCCGTAGCCACAAATCCCCTTCCACCGATGACGAAGGATACGGCTTCGGACCGTGTGATGGCGTAGTCATCGTCATAGTCATTGTCGGAGTCCGTATCGGCAATGTCACGCAACTGGGTCCAGTTGCTTCCGTCGAACTTCCAGAAATCCACCAGGTCAGTACTGTTGTTTCGCCCGCAACAGATGTAGGCCACCTCATCGATGACGAATGCCGTACCGAAGTAGCGCTTCTCGCCTCCATACCCGCTCACCGCTTCCCATTGCGAACCTTCGGCGCCATTGGGGTTGAAACGGTAGAAGTCCATCTTGTAGGCACTCTCGCTGCCGGTAGCGTCGCTGTTGCAGCCCGTACCGACATAGCCATATCCGCCTATACTGAAAGCCAGGGCACCATCGCGTACTCCACCTTTGAAGTCGTCTTTCCGTGTCCAGGTATCCGTGGCAGGGTCATACTCCCAGGTATCTGCTACACAGTAGGACGAGGAGCCGTCCTTTACGGAACCGGTCGTAATGTATCCCTTGCCATTCACGGCAAAGCCCACGGCAGCCTTGCGCCCGGCAACGGGCATGTCGGCACACTGCGTCCAGCTGTTCCGGCTCATGTCATACTCCCAAAGGTCGTTCAGGTAATCCTTGTTCGCTCCGTAGAAGCCGCCACACAAATATCCATAATTGCCGATGGTGAAGCCGGAGGCATAAGCGCGGTACACACCGTTATAGCTGGCTTTCTTCATCCACTGCCCCTGAGTGTATTCATCCTCGTCCGTACAACTGCCGGCAATGCACACGATGGCCAGCAACATTATTCCTACCAATAGTCTGTTCATTGTTTATTGTTTTTTTAATGATTAAGCTTTATACTTCCCACTTTCCAAAACAAGAAGCTGCGGGAGGTCCTTTTTGTCTGTCCGCAAAAGTAAACCACCGCAACCACACCGACAAAAATAACCGACGAACAGTCCGAAATTCCCGTTAAACGCCTTTACCGATAAAAACCGTCCGAACGCCGATTTTTGTAGGAAGATATAAAAGTTTTGCCTTTCCTTTGCCGCCAACTAAAAGAACAGAAATGAAGAAGTCATTGTACAGCTTATTCGCAGTCCTCGCTATCTTCTGCGCCTGCCAGGACGAGAACTCGCAGCTTGGAAAGAGCCTCGTGGAAAGCTCCTTCTATAATGTATACGCAGACACCTGCTCGGTAGACATCAGCACCATCCTGCTAGACTCCATAGAGACCCGGGGCGACAGCATCTGCCAGCTAGGACATTACCGGAGCAGCGCCTGGGGAGAAGTATCCGCCACCTACTATGCCGAATACTCCACGTCCGACTTCACCCCCAACACAGACTATACCTATACCCTCGACTCCCTCGTACTGCGAATGATACCTTCGGGCCATTTCTGGGGAGATACCCTGACGCAACAGCGCATCTCCATCTACCGGCTGAAAAAACCTATCGTGCTGGACAACGACGAGGACCTTTACAACAGCACCGTACTCCCGACGGAAGATGCCCCGCTCTTCAGCTTTACCTTCACCCCCTGCCCGGGGCGGAAGAAGGAAGTAAGCGTCCGCCTGCCCGACTCATGGGGACAACAACTGCTGAATGACCTCGTGGCCCAGGACGACTACTTCGATACCCAAGACAAGTTCAAGAAGAAATTCCCCGGACTGGTCTTTGTTCCCGAAAACGACGGGCAGTGTATCACCGGATTCATGGTGAACGACTCTGCCATGAGCATCAACCTCCACTATCAGGAAGTCTCCAACCAACGTACCGGACAAGTGCTGACTTTCAGCGTAAACACCGACTATGCCTATACCGGTATCCGGCACGACCCCACCGGCACCCACCTTGCTTCCCTGAAAAGCGGAATAGAGAACCTCGTCCACTCCAGCGACATGGGTTGCCTGGCCTATATGCAGGGATTGACGGGTTACTACAACCAACTGGAATTCCCCTACCTCAACAGCCTCGGAAGTGCCGGACAGATAGTCTCCATAGAGAGCGCCACACTCTACCTCTATCCTCTGGCCCGGAGCTACAACGAAGTGAGCCAGCTTCCCAATGACATCCGCCTTTATATCACGGACGAGAACAATGTGCTGGAGGACTATGTATACGGCAGCGACGGCGTAACCGTACAGACCGGCAACCTAACCATCGACGAGATGTACGGGAAAGAGACCTACTACTCCTTCGACC
>ENA-OYDO01000311-OYDO01000311.1-human-gut-metagenome-genome-assembly--contig:-NODE-311-length-16381-cov-10.363408_pt1 | contig 16381 bp, 11 predicted proteins | sample MGYA00243553_ERZ652911 | MGnify/ENA primary metagenome ERZ652911 (study PRJEB26926, sample SAMN06164635) | human gut metagenome | biome: ENVO:00009003; feature: ENVO:2100002; material: ENVO:00002003... | reverse complement strand
AGCCTTATCGTCGGCAGCGTCAGATGTGTATAAGAGACAGATTCTCAGCTGCACATAATGGCAATACTGTTTTTCTATATTTTTCAAAATCTTCAATAGTTTTTTGGTACTTGGTATAAAATTCATTTTTTAGCAAAATAGATTTTCCATAATTTATATTATTCATTGTTTTTCCTTTACTTTTATTATAAACATTGTTTACTTAGTCTATATTACTCCAAAATGCCTCAACGCATCCTTAATATACTCCACCTTTTCCTGTGGACACTGATTCACTTCTGGGTTCTCTTTCTTAGACTTATTATAGTTCTCACCCATATCCAGTCCACACATCCTCTTAACCTGTGCAATGTAAGAAGTATGCACATTCACACCATACTTGTTCTTCACATATTCCTTAATCTTCGGATATGTAGCTTTTTCTTCTGGTGTGTAATTACTCTCTTCATCAGGCTTCATTATAACCTCAATCTTAGGTGTATCTTTTTTGAGGGATAATTTGACAACCGTCTCCACATGAACAGTCCCCGGGAACTGATCCACAGCGCAGGCCTTAGTCACATAATACCCATTCTCCTGCAGCGTCACCAGATCCCTTGCAAGCGAAGTCGGTTTGCAGCTAATGTACACAAGTTCATTCACTCCATAGTTGATGATCTTCGTAAGAGCCTTTGGATTGATTCCATCCCTTGGCGGATCAAGGACTATGAAGTCCGGCTTTTCTTCGATCTCATCTATGACCTTAAGGACATCCCCTGCGATGAACTCGCAGTTATCAAGACCATTGAGTTCAGCATTTACACGAGCTGCCTCAACGGCCTCCTCAACGATCTCCACTCCTATCACCTTCTTTGCAACAGGTGCAAGAAGCTGTGCTATCGTTCCGGTTCCACTGTAGAGATCGAATATGACTGCATCCTTTGTATCACCCACATAGGAACGCGCCTTGTCGTAGAGTCTCTCCGCACTCTTGGTATTTGTCTGGAAGAATGAGAACGGCGATATCTTGAACTGAAGCCCAAGGACCGTCTCATATATATACTCTGTTCCGTAGAGCAGATTTGTCCTGTCGCTGATGACAGCATCTGCCATGGAGTCATTTTCTGTGTGGAGGATTCCCGCGATCTTTCCCTCAAGAGGCAGATCAAGAAGTCCTCTCACAAATGCATCGAGGTCAAGGGCATCAAGATTCTGTGTCGATGTCACGAGATTTACAAGCAGATCACCATTTGTGGCAGATCGTCTGATCACCAAATGTCGGAGCAACCCTGTGTGCTGCATCTTTTTATAATAAGGAAGTCCTGCTGCCCTGCAGAATTCCACTGTGTATTTCACGATCTTGTTCAGGTCGTCATTTACTATATAGCAGTCGTCCATCTGAACTATGTCGTATGTGCTGTTCTTCTTGTGTAGTCCAAGCGCCAGCGGGCCATCCTTGTACTCGTCGCCAAATGAGAATTCCATCTTATTTCTGTAGCCCTGAGTTACCGGTGACGCAAGTATCCCCTGCCACTCATAAGGATGCGTCTCACCATCGATAACGCCATCCAGAAGTCCCTTCACCAGTTCCTCTTTCACCTTCAGCTGATTCTCATAGCTGAGTGTCTGGTAACTACATCCACCGCATACACCAAAATGAGAACAAACCGGTGATGAATCCTCAAGCTCTGATTTCTCCAGAACCTCAAGGAGCCTTCCGTCTGCCTTGCCCTTCTTTAGCTTTGTGATGCGGCACGAAACCTTTTGCCCCTTTATCGCACCCTTGACGGTCACCTTCCTGTCGTCCATATGAAAACTTCCTTTGTTCGGGAACTCATATGTATCTATCACACCTTCAACTATATCATGTTTCTTCATATCATTTTACCTGCCATTTTAATCTCTCAAATATGCCCTACTCCCAAATGTTCTCCCAGAAACTCTTTCTCTTCTTCTCCTCCGGTATGGAACATCAGCCATTTAAAGCTGCCTTCGGCAGGGCTGATGCTACATGTCAAATTTTCTTCGAAAACTTGACACATTCGTATCCAGCCTTGGCAGCTCATTCTCCGCAAAGAAAGGCGTTCCGTGCTGGTCAAAATCCAGCAGCATGTATGTTCCTACTCTGTTATCCCTCGGCAGTGCCAGACTTCCCGGATTCACGATATATGAATTCTTATAAGTCGTCAGATCCCGCCTATGAGTATGTCCATACATCACGAAGTCATATCCCTCCAGATCTATGAGTTCCTCCAGGTATGCTGTTCCGCTGTTCACTCCATACCTGTGTCCATGGGTTATAAATGCCCTCTTGTCTCCGATGTTGAACTCATCATATATCGGGAGTTCCGCATTGTAGTCGCAGTTTCCCCTCACCATGTGGATCTCGCAGTTGAAGAGATCATGTATGAGCTCCTCATCGCCCTCAACATCACCGAGATGTATCAGCATGTCCACATCTCCAACTATATCGTATATCTGCTCTATGCAGCTGCTTTTGCCATGGGTATCACTTATTATCAGAACTTTCATCTCTGCCCCCCTGTTTAAAATCTAACAAACACGGTGATTTGCAATCATCTGCCATCAATTATTCTCTCTATGCTTTCTGATGACGTCCTTCATCAGTCTGAGTGCATTTCCGCGGTGGCTTATCTCGTTCTTCTCCTCCGGGTCAAGCTCCGCCGTGGTCTTGCCCTTTTCAGGCAGGAAGAATATCGGATCATATCCAAATCCATTCTCGCCACGCTCCTCATATCCGATTATTCCCTCAATGGTTCCGCGTGTCGTATACTCACTTCCATCTGGAAATACCGCTGCTATTGCACACACAAATCTTGCTGTCCTCTCAGGATCCGGAACCCCGGCCAGCTTGTCTATTATGTACTGGTTCTTTATCCTGTATGATGTGTCCTCGCCGAGGAATCTCGCGCTGTATATACCAGGCGCCTTGTCCATGTAGTCGACCTCCAGGCCTGAATCATCGGCAAGCACCAGACATCCAGTCTCCTTGCTGATCGCCCTCGCCTTGATAAGGGCATTCTCCTCAAATGTCTTTCCATCCTCGACTATATCAACATTGATTCCAGCCTCCTTCATGGACTGTATCTCATAGCCAAGATCCGCAAGTATCATGCGGACCTCCTTCATCTTGCCCTCATTGCCAGTTGCAAATATAAGCTTATCCATATATACGACTCCTTTCCTACTCCACTGTTCTCGTAAATGCCTTCAGGCACACATTACATTTCCTGTCCTTCTCCGCGCTGTACCACTGCTTGCCATACAGACTCAGATATCCCTCACCGTCTTTTATGTCGAAACTGTCCGTCAGCGAGTCCGCATCATACTCTATGGCTATCGGATATTTCGTATCCGGCGTAGTTATATGAACCACAACTGCGAATTTCTTTCCATCAGCAAGCTTCTCCGCCTGCTCCAGATCCACAGTATAATAACCTGCATACTCAACTTCGCCTGATGCCACAAGCTTTCGATCAGCCAGACTGTCCTCGTCCTGAAAATCCGTCACAACATAGACTTCATATGTGGTCTTGGCGCCTGTTGCATAAAATGCCACCGCAGCAAGCTCCTCGTTCTTGCCCGCCTTGTACACATTTGCAAAATATGCCTCTTCATTGTCAAATCCTAACACGCCGACCCAGCCAAGCTTGTCGGCCTGATATATCTTGTCGTAATTGTCAGCCGGCTCCAGCTTCGTGTACACAACGCTTGTCTCGCATATATGTGCATCATAATAGGAAATATAGAAATATCCCTCATCGCCAAAGTCCGTGCCCCAGCTGTTCTTACAGATAAATGCGCCATCCTTCTTCGGCGTTTTGTTGAAGTTGTTCCTGCTGTAATTGTCATCCCAGCCCACTATGACAACATCGTGGTTGATTCCCTCCGTGCCGTCATAATAATATGAGCTGTGGTCTCTGTTGTAATATTCAGAATCGCTGTCGGCATCCACCATGTCACTGTATATCGCGGTCTCAACTCCGCCCTTCTTATACACAGCTTCCTTGACTGCATCAAGATCCTTGTCCTCTATTATCTCAGCTTCCTGGAGGTGCTTCACCGCCTTAAGCTTTGAATTGGTCTCGTCATCGCCGTATGGATCATCCTTTTCAAGCACAGGTCCCTTCCACGATGCCAGATAGGCTATACTCATTCTGTACTGTCCGCCCTCAAACTGCTCTATGCCAAATCCGTTGTTCTTCGTCATGTTGTCCACAGAGAACTGAAGATTCTCATCCGGCATGAGCGTTGTCTCAAGAGCTGCCAGAGACGCAAATGCCCAGCACGTGCCAGAATCGCCCTGATCTCTGACCTCTGTGACACGTCCCTCTTTTCTCATATCATACGCTGCAGGAAGTGTTGTATCCTCGCCCTTTTTCTGCAGTGATATCTGACCGGTGGAATAGTTGTACTCACAGGTGTAATCTATGGCATCGCTTATATACTCTATAGGCACATACAGCTTGTCATTATTTTTCACCGGCTGCGTCTGCAGCGTTACCTTCTCTTCGTCAAAGCTTGCATCTGCGGAACCAGCCACGATCCTGACCGTATGGTCGTTTCTCTTTATGATGATACCGCCATTTGCATATTCATCGACAGTGCATCCCAGCTTGTCCTTCACAGCATCGATCGGCAGCATGACGTGAAGGTCAGAACCTATATATGGAAGGTACTGCTCATCCGGAACATCACTGCCATTTATCTTGAGTTTCAGTCCCTCTAAATTATAGTTTTCTGCAAGCTTGCCCGACAGGACCTGCGCCGCATGCTGTTCTTCATCGTTCTTTTCAAGTCTTCCAACGGGATTCTGCATCCCATAATACGCCAGTATTCCAATGGCGCATATAAGGACTATATATACCAGCTTTTTCAACTGTCTTCTCTCCTTCTTTTAGGTGGCTTCGGTCCCATAAACTGATAGAAATAGGACTTTATCATGCCGTTGTATATCTTGCGGTTCCTGTCCGCCTTTCTTCCAATATATTTCTCCGCGTCCGCATATGACGTTATGAGGAACATCGACCAGTCATCCAGATTCCTGTAGCTCTCGCCTATAGTTCTGTACAGCTCCGGAAGAGCCTCCTTCTCCTCAAGTCTCTCTCCATACGGCGGATTTGTTATGATGAAACCGTACTTCTTTGGATTTCTGAGGTCCTTCACATCCCTCTGCTGGAAATGTATGTGCTGATCAACCCCTGCTGCCTTCGCATTTTCCATGGCACACTTTACCATGTCTGAGTCAAGATCATATCCCTGAATATTCATCTTTACATCCCGGTCTATCAGATCATTTGCCTCGTCGACCGCGCTGTACCAGATCTTCTTGTCACACACCTTTCCCCACTCCTGGGCAGTGAATTCCCTGTCCATTCCCGGTGCGATATGTGCTCCTATCATGGCAGCCTCTATAGGGAATGTACCACTGCCACAGAAAGGATCTACCAGAACACGGTCCTTGTTCCACGGCGTGAGCATGATGAGCGCCGAAGCCAGTGTCTCCGATATAGGAGCCTTGCCAACAAGCTTTCTGTAGCCTCTCTTGTGAAGTGATACCCCTGAGGTGTCAAGTGCTATGGTTACTATATCCTTAAATATAAACACACGCACAGGATAGCTTGCTCCATCCTCTGTGAACCAAGATACCCTGTATGTCTTCTTCATCCTCTCAACCATAGCCTTCTTTACTATGGACTGTATATCCGAAGGGCTGAACAGCGCACTCTTGTTTGATGTCGCCTTTGATACCCAGAACTTCGCATCTCTGGTGAGATACTTCTCCCAGGCGATCGCCTTTGTCCCCTCAAAAAGCTCGTCAAATGTGGTGGCTTTGAAGCTGCCACATTTGAGCATTATCCTCTCTGCCGTTCTTATAAATACATTTGCCCTGGCTATTGCGTCCTCATCACCAGCAAATGTTATTCTTCCGTCCTCGACCTGGACTATCTCATATCCAAGATCCTGTATCTCTCTTTTCAGTACAGACTCCAGTCCAAAATGGCATGGAGCAATCAGTTCAACTCTGCTCATCTATCGTCCTTTCCTTATATCAGCTATTCTGTCATCTCTGTCTTGTGAGCGGTCCCTTATACTGTGCAAGACCACCTATCGTGTTGATTACTTTGTAGCCGTCCTCACCCATGGCAAGGGCTGCCCTCATACTGCTTATACCGCGCTCACAATATACGATCAGGTACTTACTCTTTGGAAGTGAATAAGCCCCCTCCTCGATCTGTTCCAGCGGTACATTGATCGCCATCGGAATGTGCCCGGATGCAAACTCCTCACGGCTTCTGACATCCACTATTATACCACCCCTGGCGACCGCTTCGTGGATAATGTTGCGAATAGGAATACTTGTGAACCCCACTCATACCACCTCCCTCAAACATATAGAAAATCCTTTCTGTTATATGATATGAGACAGATATATTTGCGGTCACAAACAAATCCGCAAAACCTATACTGCTTTTTCAAGCCAAGAAGTCCCGGCAGGCGCAGCTACCGTCTGTCGGGACCCCATTTACTTATTTATTACTTCTTCAGCTGTGCAAGACGCTCGGCAACCTGCTCAGACATCTCTGTGTACTTTGCAAGCTTTGCCTTCTCCTCCTCGACCTTTGCGGCTGGTGCCTTATCAACGAACTTTGGATTGGCAAGCATTCCGGATGCTCGCTTGATCTCTCCGGCAAGCTTTGCAGCCTCCTTCTCAAGTCTCTCGATCTCCTTGTCTATATCAACAAGCTCCTCAAGAGGAATGTATACAGCAGCATCGTGGATCAGTGTTGATACAGCGTTCTCATCGATTCCTGTCTTGTCCTCCTGTACATGTACCTCGCTGGCATATCCCAGTGTGGCAAAGAAGCTCTTTGATGACTCGAATATATATCTCACGTCCTCCTTGGCAGATACGACATAAACCTTTGCCTTTCTGCTAGGTGGTACGTTCATTCCTGTACGAAGATTTCTGATGGCACGAACTGCTGCCTTGATCGTGTCAACAGCTGCCTCGTCGTTCTCGAAATTCCACTCATCTGTGTACTCAGGCCATTTGGAGATCATGATCGACTCCTCCTCGTCCTGAATATTACAGAATATCTCCTCTGTGATGAACGGCATGTATGGATGAAGAAGCTTAAGTGCCTGGATAAGTACTGTCTTAAGTGTCCAGAGTGCCGCTGCCTTTGTCTCATCCTCATCATTGTAGAGACGAGGCTTAACCATCTCGATGTACCAGTCACAGAACTCCTCCCAGATGAAATCGTATACCTTGGATACCGCGATACCAAGCTCGAACTTCTCCATGTTGTCTGTCATCTCTTTTGCAAGAGTGTTGACCTTGGACAGGATCCAACGGTCAGCTATTGTCAGGTCAGACAGCTTCACAGCTGAGAAATCTGCCTTCTCCATGTTCATCATGATAAAACGTGTTGCGTTCCAGATCTTATTTGCAAAGTTTCTGGAATTCTCAACTCTCTCCCAGTAGAAACGCATATCGTTTCCAGGAGCATTTCCCGTGATAAGTGTCAGACGAAGAGCATCTGCGCCATACTTATCAATAACCTCAAGTGGGTCGATACCATTTCCAAGAGACTTACTCATCTTACGTCCCTGGTCGTCTCTTACAAGTCCGTGGATCAGTACGTGCTTGAATGGGCTCTTTCCTGTCTGCTCAAGTGCTGAGAATACCATACGGATTACCCAGAAGAAGATGATATCATATCCTGTTACAAGCACGCTTGTAGGATAGAAATACTCGTACTCAGGTGTCTTGTCTGGCCAGCCAAGTGTCGAGAATGGCCACAGTGCTGATGAGAACCATGTATCAAGTGTGTCCTCATCCTGTGTGAGGTGTGTGCATCCGCACTTTGGACATACTGTAGGTGTCTCACGGCTTACAATGGTCTCGCCACACTCGTCGCAGTACCATGCAGGGATTCTGTGTCCCCACCAGAGCTGTCTTGATATACACCAGTCACGGATGTTCTCAAGCCAGTGGATGTATGTCTTGTCAAACTGCTCAGGCACAAATGAGAGCTCATCAGTCTTGATGATGTCAAGCGCTGCCTGTCCCATCTCCTTCATGCGGACGAACCACTGAGGCTTGATCATCGGCTCTACAGTTGTTTTACATCTGTCGTGCGTTCCTACGTTATGGCTGTGTGGAACGACCTTTACGAGGAGTCCAAGTGCGTCAAGGTCTGCCACCATCTGCTTTCTTGCCTCGTAGCGGTCCATGCCTGCATACTTGCCGCCCAGCTCATTGATGGTTGCATCATCGTTCAGTATATTTATCTCCTCAAGGTTGTGACGCTTTCCAACCTCGAAATCGTTAGGGTCATGGGCAGGTGTGATCTTTACACAGCCTGTTCCGAACTCCTTGTCAACATATGGATCTGCGATAACCGGGATCTGTCTGTCTGTAAGTGGCAGCTCCAGCATCTTTCCAACTATATCTGTGTATCTCTCATCATCAGGATTTACAGCAACGGCTGTATCTCCGAGAAGTGTCTCAGGTCTTGTGGTTGCTATCTCAACAAATCTTCCAGGCTCTCCAACTACAGGATAGTTGATGTGCCAGAAATATCCGTCCTGCTCCTCATGGATAACCTCTGCATCCGATATGGAAGTCTTACATACAGGACACCAGTTGATGATCCTTGAGCCCTTGTAGATGTAGCCCTTATCGTACAGTCTTACAAAAACTTCCTTTACAGCTCTAGAACAGCCCTCGTCCATGGTGAATCTCTCTCTGTCCCAGTCAGCAGATGAACCCATCTTCTTGAGCTGGCTCACGATACGGTTGCCGTACTCCTCCTTCCATGCCCATGCATGCTTGAGGAACTCCTCACGGCCGATCTCTTTCTTATCTATTCCCTGCTCCTTCAGCTTCTCTGTAACCTTGACCTCGGTTGCGATGGCTGCGTGGTCTGTGCCAGGCTGCCACAGTGCAGAGTAGCCCTGCATTCTCTTGAATCTGATAAGTATATCCTGCATGGTATTGTCCAGGGCATGTCCCATGTGGAGCTGTCCTGTTACATTTGGAGGCGGCATTACTATCGTAAATGGCTTCTTGCTCCTGTCAACCTCTGCATGGAAATACTTCTTTTCCTCCCACTTTCTGTAGAGTCTGTCCTCTATCTGGGAAGGATCATATGTCTTCTCTAACTCTTTCATCTCATTCTTCCTTTCTATTGTTTCTGATTTCTTACTGTTTGATAAATCCGGACCGGACTTTTTATGCCGGAGCTTTCTTATTCCCCATGCACTGCACAAAAAAACCCGCTCTTCGGACATCCAGCCTGAAGGGCGAGTATATATCGCGTTACCACCTTGTTTTGTATCTCATCTTATCCTATAACGGGAACGCCCCGGCATGACCTACTATACTTTCAGCCACGCAGCTCAGAAGCTACCTTCACACATCTCTGTCGGGAACGGTCTCACAGCCCAGGAACCATTCTCTCTGTCCGACTCCACATGCTACTCCTCTTCGTCACAGCATTTGCATATATTTATTTTGAATAGTACAACATAGGCTGGTGCTGCGTCAAGCACAAAGTCAACCTATCTGGTTTCTGAATTGATCCTTCAATGTGCTCAGCAGGGAATCCATTCTCCTGTCGTAATCCTCAATATCCCCATGCATTCTGTTGTACACAGCTTTCTGAACCTTGTTGTATATGGACATCTCATGCACATCCTCCTTGGAATCAGCGATCTCACTCATGAGATCGTCAAGAAATCCCGCTGGCATTCCGCGCTTTCTTATCTCCCTCTGCAGTGTGGCAGTGTCCACAGTTACCGCCATGACGCAGAAATATTCTATGAGGGATTCGTTGTTTTTATTCAGCGAAAATGCTCTGATAAAGCACTCTTTCGCCTCCTCTAGCTGGAGATTTCCAGCCAGGGCAACGCCCTTATTGTGATATATATTTCCAAGGAATTCGTCATATTCATCATGACTTTCCTTGTACTCTATGATCTCATCATATATGGCATCAGCTTTGATGTAATGCTTATACATCATGTAACTGTCTGCTCTCCTCTTATCCAGTTCATAAGGCTTCAGAGTCCGTATACGCTTGCACTCTCCGAGGAATTCCTTTATATCCTCCGTGCCATAGAATTCGCCAAATGTCAGGATCTCCACCATGACATCCTGAATATATGCATTTTTCTGATTGAGCGCATCCACCTTGTCCGCCAGATCGTACATCTCGATCTCATCCCTGAGCCATGCTGTGAGTCTGTCAGTCAGATCATCCTTTCCGACCAGAACCATATTGTTGAATATGTAGTAACACAATTCCTCATATGTGTATACACTCATCTTGGTATTCAGAAATGTATACGGATTGTCTGCTGTTTTCGTCTTACAAATAATTATTCCACTCATCTGTGTATCACCTTTTATCTATATCAGCTGTCATACAGTTTACTCACCGGGATCAAAATGCTGTCCCCTGAGATATGCAGGTATTGTAAACCTGCTCTGCTCCGGTTCGTCTTCGTCAGAATCCAGATAATCTTCGTCATCATCATGAATCTTCATTCCATAGACATCTATGTCTTCATCCTCTGTCTCATCGGATTCTGCCACATCTCCAACATCTTCCTTGACATCCCCCGCATTGTAGACGTACGCCGATGCAGGCTCTGTCTCCGGGATATCTTCATCTGCCAGTTCAGACTCCACTGCTTCGTCTTTTTCCTTGGCGCGCTCTGTCTCCTGCTCATCACCGTCTGCTGCTTCGTCCTCTAACTTCATCTCATCGATGTCCGCTGCTTCTCTCTCAGATTCCTGCTCGTCGATGTCCGCTGCTTCTCTCTCAGATTCCTGCTCGTCGATGTCTGCTGCTTCTCTCTCAGATTCCTGCTCATCGATGCCTGCTGCTTCTCTCTCAGATTCCTGCTCATCGATGCCTGCCGTTTCTCCAACTGGTGCCGACATATCACTGTCAGTCACTTCAGCCTCTGTATCTGCTATATCAACATCCACCTCTTCGCCCTCAGGCTCCGGTGATGCCGTGCCATAATACACAACATCCTCTGTATTGTCACTATCATTCTCTGCCCTGTATCTTAGGTCATCCAGATCCATGTGTATCTCATGCTTCAGCGCATCCTGTGCGGCAAGCTCCTCCGCCTGTATCCTCTCCTGTCTTTCTCTCTCAGCCTCGGCATCCCTGTCCACAAGATCCTCACCGATCAGCTCCTCAGTGTCACCCTCTGCAGCCTTGATCCGCTCATGTTCTATCTTCTTTGCGTGTTTCTTCTTTATCTCAGATATGTCAAATTCTTTTCTGTATATCTTATTTGTAGTAGGATACAGATTGCCAAATCCCATATCCCTTATGACTATCGCACCCTTATCAGCGCCATAATACTCAACCTCAATTGATAACTTCGTAGTCTTTGGAGGTCTCGCCGGAAGACCGTATATCTCTATAGTCTCGATATACTCCTCCTCGGTAAGTATATCCTGATAAACTATCTGTATTCTCCGTGTGTCATCAAGAAACACCACCACTCTGCCTCTTGTGTTAAACCACTCAAGACCTCCATACACGATAGGCCAGAATGTGTTCTTCTCATCCATGAGATTGATGCCGATATTTGTCTTGACCGTCTGCTCCGTATCAATGAAATAACGGCTAAGTGATTCCGTATACACTCCGCCAAGAGATCTGTAACATGCCCCTTTCGTATATATATTCTGTCCGACAAACACTCTGCGCCCCTGACACAAAACCGTCGCTGACTGTTTCATCCAGTTCTCAGAGAACCCAAGTCCTGTTAAAAATACCGATGATATAAACACCTGCTCTGTACACTCTTTTACAATGTCTGCAAATGTCTCATCCATGTCCTCATGGTATCTTCCAAATCTCCTGAGATTCATTTTGTCGTGATAGTTTATGTGCTGCGTTGTGACTATGAGTGGATATTTTCTCGTCATATCTATTCTGTAGAAATCAAGTCCAGCTCTGCCAAAATCAAACAATCCCACGCTGTTATTTCTGAGTGGTTCAGGCTGTGCAAATATATAACAGAGCCCGCTGTCCAGATGGCTCACTATATTGAACTGGTCATGGCTGAGCCTAAGTGCAGTCTTAAGTCCTCTGACCGCCTGTATTATACGCGGATCAGTGTCCGCCACCGTCACTGTAAGCCTCTTTATAACAAATCCACCAAGGGTATCTGTAAACTGTTTGATGTGGAGCACAAGCATCTTCACCATCAGATCAGAAGCCTTATAACCTCTCCCCTCAACTTCTATATTCTCATTTTTTAAAGTGCTCTCATAGATTCCGTCAACTATAGTTCCTTTGTCCTCAAATCTATAAGCTGAGGCCCTTGCACCGACACACCATCCTGACAAATCTATAAACTTATAACAGTCATTCTGATTATCACCCATTCTCTTATGATACGCACTGTAAAACATGATGTTTGGAAGCATGTATGTGTCCTTTGCCTCCTCATGATATACAGATTCCGGCTCACGCGTATCTGCATTGTAATAACTTAGCTGTGTATATTCCGGTCCCAGATCGAGACCTAGATACAACTGTGTGTCAGCCATCTAAAGTTCCTCCTTATGAAAATATGGAGCAGGCGCATCTTTGTGCGCTTGCGCGGGCCCCTCCTTATGAAAAGTTAAAGCAGCATCAAGTTTGCATCGAAGAAATGGCTGTCATACAGGTATGTGTCCATAGCCTGTATCAGCTCATGATCATTCCTCGTCTCCTGACTCACAAGCATGTTGTTGATGAGTTCAAAGCTGCTGCCGCCGCCCTTATGGAATGTCTCGTTCTTCAATATGTCGCTCTCAACGACCACCGAAGTTCCGACAACCCCATCTATCGAATATATGAGCGATTCGCCATGGAACACCACGACCTCCTTCACGTATACCCCCGGTATGATCTCATTCATCCTCTCGGATTTGTAGTTCGCCATACTGCTGCTCTCCTGGCCAAAGCTATAGCTCACCCATACCTGCTTGCCACTCTCGCCCTTGAATACGACATATGTCTTGAATTTCATGTCACCCGGAAGTTTGACTATCGCTTCAAACTTTCTGAAGAACGGCAGTATCTTGCTGAACTCAACAAACTGTCTCACCGTAGTTCTTATCCACTCCTGCTGTTCTTCTGTATATCGTCCTGTCCTGTTGCTGAAGTAATAGAGCAAGCTCATTTTTGATATCTCATCCTTTATATTGCCCTTTGCTATCTCAAGGTACAGGTCCTCCATTATATTGGAAGGTATCTTCTTGTCCTTTATAAAATACTGATGTGCGCAGTATCTGAGGAATGCCTTCACAACCATGCCCCTGCTTCTGCCGCGGTAGTACACATCAAATATATCATATATAGACTCTATATAACCATCCGCGAACATCATCTGTGCAAGGATATTCTCCGACAGCATATCGATATTCCTGTAGTTGGAATTTACCGACTTAAACAGATTTGCCATCTCCTCAAGTGAGCCGTTATAATTATTTATAAGATATGAAAGTATCTTCTGTCCTGCATATCCGCGCCTGTATATATACACACAGATCGATATGAGCAGCCTGCTCTCATCATATCTCTTGTCATCTATTCCGTACTCAGCGATCTTTATCAGCTCATCTATGTCCACGTCCACATAGCCAAATCTATGCATTCCCTCAAATGCATTCTCGTACATATCAAGGGTTATATAGTATGTGTTTATCCTGGACGCGTACGATGGATCAACATAATCCAAATCGATCTTCGACATATATCTGCCAAGAATGTCCGCATCAAAGTTCTCGTGGTAGTACTCCACCATATGGGTGAGAGCCTCCTGCCTTACCCTGTAACTGACCTCCGGACAAAGCACGATATCTCTAGTCAGATTGATCTCTTTCGCATCCCTGTGGGTAAATATATCTATGTCATTGTAGAGGAACAATAGGTATCTGTAATCCTTGAAACTGTACTCATGACATATATCTAGATAACTTCTCTCATCAACTATCCGCTCTACCCTGTACGGAATTGTACCCACATATCTTCCGCCGTTGTCATCGAGCAATGTTATCACAGCAGATGGGGATATGATCTCAACATACGCCTCTCCATTAACTACCGGCACCTTGACCTCGCCCCCCAGTTCCCCATGGGATACAAGGATTCCTGTTATGTTCTGGTTGTCGCACACTATCTTTCTCTTAAATATTATGTTTATGATCTTAGAGGCAAATTCCGGCTTGACCGTTTCGGGGTCAAGAAACTCATCATATATGACTGTGAGATCATCACTCACCTTGCCCTGGAGTATCATCTTCTCCATGAACCGCTCTATGGCAGGAACAAAATCACGATATACCGACATCTGATCAGCCTTGTTCATGATGACACTGGCATAAATATATGCCAACTCATCATCTGTCAGCACATTCTTGTAGCTGAAGTATCTGAGTATCGCCTCAGGTATCTCATCATATCGTCTCCTGTCCATACTCCTGATAAAGCACTCGTTGAGCCCAACATACTTGAGATCCTTCTCTGCAGCATCACTGTAATACCTGTGATATCTAGGATCGTACATCTTGTCTTTGATGAGTATACCGCACATCGCCTCAAGAGTCGTTTTATCATGACGCATATCATATATCTGCTCAAGCATCTTAAATGAATGTTCATCAAATGTCTTCTGTCTGGATGCAGTCTTGACAAATTCCACTATGACATCCTCGGACACAAATTCATTTCTCATGCCCCATCTGAGCGCTGCGATTTCGAGCGGCGCAATCTTCTTCATCATAAGAGGCTGTTTGTTGAACATATCACATATCTCAAAATAGATCACAGGACTGTTCACGCCTTCGTTGAAAAGCTTCTGTATATCATCATAGAGAACCCATTTATCCTCTGTATAACTCACATCCACGAACAACAGAATCCAGAAATAGAAAAGCCTGTTATTCTTACTCGTCTCAAACTTCTCGCGAACCATTATTGCAGTCCTGTCAATGAGAAATTTTTCTCTTCTGAGCAGTGATTTCAGGTAGCTCAGATAGCACTTCTCCATGTCTTCCATACTAGTAAAGTTGGCATCAGCATCTATTCTGAGGAACTCCTGCTCCACAAATTCAGTATGCCCCTCGAGAATCTGCATGTGCAGCAGTCCAAGTCTGTACATTCCATATTCAGGTCTGTATTTTATGAGGGTATTCAGGGCATTCCTCGTCTCAGCGATATATTTGCCAAGGTCTATCTTGTCTGTTCTGAAGTCTATATATGCACGTATCAGAGCCTCCTCAGCCCTCTTTATCGTGAATCTGGTCTGCCTGCTCTTCGGTGTCATCTTGACGACCTCCGGCTTCCTGATACTGACCCTGATCTTCATGTTCTGGTATGTGTTCCATATATATATGTTTCCCGCAGACTCACCGTCATGTATCTTCTGCGGGTCTATCAAGAATGTGAGTTCAAATGTATTCCCATCAAAGCTGTTCCACTTGAGCACATTTGTCTCGGGAATAAGGAAATCACAATCTGATGCTATCTTTGTGTTGGTGTATCCCCATGTGTTCTTAGCGATAGTCACCGATGCGCGAACAAGCTCCTTCGGCATCTCGACCAACAGATCATTCTGGGCAACCGACAAAGTGAGTGACCTCTTTTTATGTGTATAGACCAAGAATTCTTCCATAGCCTGGCCTATTGAAAGTGAGAGCCCCAACGCGTCGTACACTCTGTGGAGTTTCTCATCCCTGCCTATAAAAGTGCGCACAAAATCTTCACTGCCAAATATCCGTATGGCATCTTCCCAGTTCTCCTCTGCATAAGACGCAAATTGAAACAGATCCTCAAGCTTTCTGTCTCCCGTCTGTATATACGGAGCTATAACCGTTATGTTATATGGAATTAAAAATTCACCGCCATCTGTGATTATGTTGATATGACCTTTAAAAGATTTGCCCCGTTCCAGTCCACGGGCATCAAATGAATAGCACACTGTATTTTTTCTTCCCACATACGTGTGACTCTTGAAATCCAGTATATAGCGGCTGTCGTACACCATCAGCTTCACTGGGCAGCTATTCGTGGTGTCAACCGAAAACTCACCATCATACACTGTACCTGCCTCGATATTCAATTCTAACCTGCTGACTGATATGGCAACAACCGGCCTGTCGACCTTGAATTCGCCACGTGCATACTGCTCAACTATTCCCTTCATCGCCTGGTCTCCTGTATCTGATTCTGTTGTCTTTTTGTCAATTTTTACTTGTTGTGGTTGTATTTGTAGTCCCCAATCGGTATAATTAACTAATAGACATATATTTTGATTATAGCAAAATATTGTTTCTTTTTAAACAATATAAAAC
>ENA-OYDO01000261-OYDO01000261.1-human-gut-metagenome-genome-assembly--contig:-NODE-261-length-17785-cov-4.426001_pt1 | contig 17785 bp, 18 predicted proteins | sample MGYA00243553_ERZ652911 | MGnify/ENA primary metagenome ERZ652911 (study PRJEB26926, sample SAMN06164635) | human gut metagenome | biome: ENVO:00009003; feature: ENVO:2100002; material: ENVO:00002003... | reverse complement strand
CGAGATGCTCAGGAGTCTCGTGGGCTCGGAGATGTGTATAAGAGACAGGTGTTGAACATCGCAGCGATTTCGTCGTCGCCGGCCAATTGCGGATAGCGGTAGCGGTAGATGTACGTCGCGGTGGATTCGTCCGAGCCCGCCGGGTAGAGGTATTCGCCCGTCAGGTCGTCGGCAAATTCGTACTTTTCCGCCAGCGCGGGCAGCGTCAGCAGCATCAGCAGGAGAAGCGGCAGCAGATACCGGAATGCTCTCTTCATGCGCGTACCCCCTTGCTCAAATCGGCAGATGCGCTGATGGAGGCAACGTTGCCCTCGCCGACTGCCTTGGCGATTTGCAGCGGCTGACCCGTGCAGTCCCCGCAGGCGTAGACGCGCGGCAGATTCGTCGCCATCCGCCGGTCAACGGGGATGAACGCGCCTTCGGTTTTCAGCCCCGGCAGCAGCGCGTCCGGCGATACGGCAGGGCGGAAGATGAAGATGCCGTCATAGCAGTGTTCGCCCGCATCCGTCTTGAGCACCAGCTGATTTTCTTCGCGCCGGATGGACTGCGGCTTGCCCGCGCACAGGCGGTACGGCGGATTTTCCGGCTGCGCGTGCTGCGCCAGCAGGTAGTAATCCACCTCGGATGCCAGTCCGGCGAGAAATTCCGCTTCTTCGATGCCACCCGCCCATGCCGACAGCACCGCCACTTTCTTGCCGCGGTAGAACATGCCGTCGCATGTGCCGCACCAGCTTACGCCGCGCCCCAGCAGCTCTTCTTCACCCGGCAGCAGCTTTGGACGCGCCGCGCCCATCGCCAGCACAATTGCGCGGCTTTCGATGATGTCGTTGCCGACCAGCGTCATGTAGCCGTCGCTGTTTGGCATAATCTGCCGCGCCAATTGCTCGATGATGACAACGCCCATGTCCGCCGCCTGCGCCCGGAAGCGTGAAAGCAGCTCTTTGCCGCTGATTTGCGGCAGACCGGGGTAGTTGTCGATGCGCTCTGCGCGCTGAAGCCAGCTGGTGGCAGACTGCGCGCACGCGACCGCCGTCGTCAATCCGCGCTGACGGGCGGTCATGGCGCAGCTCCACGCGGCGGGGCCTGCGCCGATAATCAGAAGGTCATAGGAAGCCATACTGTTTCCTCCCCAGGGTTATTGATAGGTATAGCGCGCAATCAGCCACGGCATGGCGCTGTATGTGCCGTATGCGTCGCAGTAGATGCGCAGGTAGTCGCCCACCGCCCAGTCGGTTTTCGACTTGTTCTCAATGACCACGGGGCGGCTCTGACCGTCCTCGCCCGTGTAGACGATGGCTGTCTGCGGCTTGGTGGAGATGATTTCGGCAATCGTGCCGACAACCAGATACACCTGCGAATGCTCGGAACGGTAGGTGATGTTTGACATCAGCTCGGAGTATTCGGCGGAGTTGTTCAGTGGCCACGCTTTGCGGGTGTACACGTCCTGATTCGGAACGTAATAGATGGTGTAGTCCACGCGCGAAGTCTTGCTGCCCAGATAGGAGGACGTGATGGTAATCGTGTTGTCGCCGATTTTATCGAAGATGGCAACAAACTTGAACTCGCCCGTCTTATCCAGATTCGTAATGTCAAGGTCGGAGTGATTCGTCAGCACGTCCACCGTTGCGCCGGGTTTGGTCGTCGCGGAGATTTCGAGGGTGGATTTGCTCGTTGATGCGTATGTCGTCACCGCCAAGTCCAGCGGAATCTCTTGCACTTCGCGGTAGAGGGTGAGGTCGAGCGCGTTTTCGCGGCAGTACGGCGCGCGGACGCGGAATTTGAACACATTGTCGCCAATGGGCTGAACGGTTGCGTTGTAAATCAGCAGACCGTCCTCACTGACCGTGTCGGAAATGTCCACCTCGTTGACCGTCACTGTTGAGCCGGGACGCACTTGCAGCTGCACGGAGTACATAGCGGTTGTCACTTCCTGCCGCATGGATTCCGGTGAAACCAGCGCAATTGGGCTGAGCGGAATGGAAATGTCGTACTCGATGGGGTCAAGCGCCTTCTGACGGCCGTTTGCGGTTTTCAGGAACGCCTTGAGCGTCACATGCATCGTCTCGTTTTCCACACCGACGCTCGGCAAGTCGCGATACCAGAGGTAATCTGGAATCTCAACCGTCGCGAAGCCGTCCACCACGGGGTACGTTGCCTGCATCGGCGCGCCGACGTAAATCTGCTGCCCGTCCTCGCCGGGGATGAGCACCGTGTGCGCCGCCAAATCATCCACAATGCTGGACGTGATGGATGCGTTCGACCCGCTGGAGGTGTTCAGCAGCCCCAGATGGGACAGCGCGAAGAATCCGCCGACGCCGACCAGACCCACAACCAGCAGGATAATCAGCACCCGCAGCGTCACCCGGAAGCCCTTGCCGCGCGTGCGGTAGGATTTCATTTCGTTCATGCGCGGCGGGGCGGATGGAATCGTGTTCTCCTGCAGCATGGTAACGAGCGGGTCGTATCCACGGGTGTCCTGCCAAATTTTCGGCTGAGGGACGACGTTGTCCGCCATCGCCGCGCTCTGCGCAGCGGCGTTGCGCTCGTCTTCGTGCCCGACCATGCGGACGCGCCCAACGTGCGCATTCATCAGCGATTCGCGCGAGGAATGCATGTGGATGGTGGTCGCGCCGGAAGGGGCGGAGCGCATCGAGGCTTCTTCCTTCATCCGCTCAAGACGGCGTGCGCCGCGTACTTTGCGCTCTTTCAGCTCCGTCATGTCCGTGGCGAGTTCATCCCGTTGGTCGCTGGATTCGTCAACTGCGCCATCCTCGTCAACGTGGATGTACTTCTTCGGTTCTTTGTCTTCCTTGCGGAACTGCTCCTGCCACGCGGGCGTTTCAGCTCTTTCCGGATTCAGCGGCGCGCCGCAGCGGATGCAGTTGGGCAGGGAAGCACGGTTCCATTGACCGCATTGGGGACACTTCATGGCGGAAACTCCTTCTTATGTCAAAACTTTGGGGGATTAGAAGTCAATCGGGTCATCCTCGTCGTTGTCGTCAATGACGAGCCAGCCGCTGGAGAGAAAGTTCGCCATGTCCTCGCGGCTCATCACCCAGTCCACTTCCTGCACCGCCATGCCCGCGTAGCTGATGGGGTGCACCGCGTCATTCTGCGGGATGCGCAGTTCCTCAATCACGCAGGTGCGCAGCTTCAGCGCCTGCTCCATGGCGGCAATCATGTCGTCGAGCGTCATGTTCGTCTGCAAGTTGTACTTCATGATGACGTCAACAAGGTCGCGCGCCTGATCGTAGGTGAACGTGCGGCACTGGTCTGCCAAGGTGGACATGACCGTGCGGGCACGCTGTGTGCGCATGAAGTCGCCGCCGCCGCCCGCCTTGCGGATGCGCATGTAGATGACTGCCGCGCGCCCCGTGAAGCGGTAAGTACCCGCCTGCGCCATCGTCGGCTCGGTCTGACCGGGGTCAAGCGGATAGCGCCGCAGATACGCCGCCTCCGACGCGTTGACCGTGATGTCCACGCCGCCCAGATAGTCGATGATGTTGGCAACCATCTGGAAGTTCAGCAGAATGTACTTCTCAATTTTGATGCCCAGGTGCTGGCTGATAACCTTGCACAGCGCTTCCGGCCCGGAATTGCGCGCGATGTAGTTGATGCGCCCAATCACGCCGTCGGGGCGCTCCACCAGCGCGTCGCGGATAATCGACGTGAGCATGATGCGGTGCGTCACCGTGTCCAGTGTGACAATCACGATGCCGTCGGTGTTCACGAGTTTGTTCGTCCACTGGTCGGAGCAGAGCAGCAGATAGTGGTGCAGCCCTTCGCGTGGTTCGGGGATGCTGTCATAATCAATCGTCGGAATCGGCTTGGGGGTGTCCGCCAGCGCGGGCGCGGCCAGACAGGGGATGAGCAGACAGAGCATCAGCAGCAGACTCATCAGGCGTTTCATCGTGATTTCTCTCCTTTGTTAGAGCATTGAATGCTGCAAGACATATTGGTCCCCATATGCAGCTTCTTCATTATAGCATTCCTTTGCGCGAAAAGGAAGGGACAAACCGCCCTCCCGCGGATTTTTACATTTTTCATTGCGTGCAGTGACGCGAAAAAAGCTCTCTGCCCGTCAGACAGAAAGCTTTTTCGGGATAAGCTGAACTCACAGCGCCTTTTTAATCAGGTCTTCCAGCGCAGCCTTTGGGTGATAGCCCACCAGCGTGTCCACCACCTGACCGTCCTTGAACAGAATCAGCGTCGGAATGCTCATCACGCCGAACTGCTGGGCGAGTTCGGGACACTTGTCCACGTCCACCTTGCCGACGACGACGTCATCCGCGTGCGCAGCGGAAACCTCCTCCACCACCGGCGCGAGCATCCGGCACGGGCCGCACCACGTTGCCCAGAAGTCCACCAAAACGGGCTTGTCCTGCTTCACAAAAGAAGAAAATTCACTGCTCATAAGTTCCTTGGCCATAAAAACACATCCTTTCTCAATGGTAATGTCAGTTTTTGAGCGCGTCTGCGGCAGAAATCACGCGCAGCAGCTTTGGCGCATATTTTCCGGACTGGCTGCGCTTCTTTTCCGTCGCCGTCAAGCCGATGAGCGCCGCCGCCAGCCCGATCACACCGCCGATGGCACTGCCCGCCGTCTCGCTCTGCGGCGCAACCAGCGCGCCCAGCAGCATACCGACGAACAGCCCTGCCAGCGGCAAGAGATACGCCAGCGCGGATGCCTTGACAACCGTCTGTTCGGGCAGTGACACCACTGCCGCGTCGCCCACATGCCCTTCGCCCTTCACCAGCAGTACATGCTTCTTTTCACCGCCGATGCAGGCGTGGCATTTTTCGCAGTCGCCGGGGCGGCAGAAGGTGACTTCCAGCGTGTCGCCGGAGACCGCGGTAATCGTTCCTGTTCTTTCCATGAAGTTATCCCTCCTTGCAAGAGATGCTTCATTATAGCACAGGAATGCTGCCGCGTCAATCCGCGCTTTCCTGACAAAGACAGTATACCCCGCTTTTTGCAAAGTGAAACCGGCTTTTTACGAAATTCATTGCGCCGTCATGATGCGCACGCCTGACGCGGGAACGTCTGTATGCACCTGCACGAGTGTCAGCACCAGCGCGGTGTCCTGTTCCGTGATTTCCTGTTTTTCCGTCACGATGGTGACGCTCCCGTCCGTCACCACAGCGCAGCACGGCGCGAGCTCCGAGGTCAGCAGCGCCCCTTCCAGCGCTAACTGCGCCTGATGCAGCGCAACGTAGGCTTGCAGTTCTTCCGCCGCGCTTTGCCGCGCAGCGCGGTCGGTGTTTTCGCTGCTGATGAGGGTTTCCAGCACCGCCATGTCGCGCTGATAGGCGCTGTCTCGGCTGATGCGGAATGCCTCCAAGGGCGATGCGCTTGATTCAGCGGATGTCATAGGCAGCGTCACACGCTGCGCCTGCGGGGATGACGGGCGCAGCAGAAGCGCCGCGGTAAGCGAAAGCGCCAGTGCCGCCATCAGCAGCCAGTTCTTTCGGCGGACAAGAAATGTCGGCAGGGATTGCAGCTTCATGGGGCGTTTCCTCCTTTTCGCGGATACACGGCGACGCGGCTGCTGTCCAGCCCAAGAAGCGTCGTCACGGCTTCCTGCAAGCGCAGGCGGACGGCAATGTCCTCCGCACCGGACGCCACCACCACCGCGCCGCAGGGTTGACTGTCCTCTGTGTAGATGGTTACGCTGACACTGCCCGCCCCCGCGATTTCGGACAGCACGCGGGCAATACGGGTTTCCTCGTCGGGGCTGCTGCCGCTGATTGCACTCACGGACAGCGCCAGCACCACGCACAGCGCGATTGCCGCATACAGCCAGCCGTCCCGCCGAAGCAGCTCCCGGAAGCGGGTCATGTTCATGGGGCGTCCTCCTGCGCGGATGGCTGGCGCGACAGGGCATCCACCGCATCAGCAAAGGAAAAATCAGCCGTTTCAGACAGGGGAGACGCGGCGGAAGCGCTGCTTTCCGGCTGCGAAAACCGTATACACAGCGTTTGCAGCGCCGTCAGCCACGAGAGCAGCAGCAGCAGACTTGCCACCAGATGCACCGTGCTTTTCAGCCTCGTTTCCGGCAGCAGAGACAGCAGGAGCGAAGAGAGCAGCGACAGCACCGCAAACCCGGTCAGCGCTTCCATCGTCATTCACCTCGTTATCGCAGCATCATCGTGAACCCGCTGACGGCAATCAGCTGCGCAATCAGCATCAAATACATGGCAGCTGCGGATAATTGCAGCACGAACAGCAGCATCAGCACCTTCGCGAAATCGTGGATGCACCCGGCGAGCGAACCGTCGGATACCGGCTGCATCAGCGCGGACGCGAGCTTGTAGAGCATTGCGGCGGCCAGCGTTTGGCACAGCGGCAGCACCGCGCGGGACGCAATGACGATCAGCCCCGTCACGCCCAAGGCGCTTTGCACCAGCATCCCGGAGCCGACCAGCGTGTCCACCGTGTCCGCGAACAGCCCGCCGACGAACGGCACGAGGTTGTTCAGCGCGTATTTCGCCGTGCGGAGCGTCACGCCGTCAATTGCCGCCGCCGTCACTGAGCGCGTCGTCAGCACGCCGATGAACACCGTGAACCCGATGCCCAGCGACCACACCGCGCATTGCTGCGTAAATTCCGCCAGCCGCTGCACGCGGATTCCATCGCCCAAATGGCAGAGCATACACAATACCCCCGACGCGACCGCCAGCGGCACGGTTATGCCGGAAATCAGGCTTGTCATCGCGCTTGCCGACGCCACCACCGCCGGCTGCATCAGCGCCGAACCCGCGCTCCCGCCGACTGCCGCCATCATCGTCAGCAGCATCGGCAGCAGCCCCTGCATCCCAGCGGAAATCTGCTGCACCGTCGCAACCGCCAGCGTGATGTGGTCGCTCAAATCCTGCGTGAGAAACACACACACGAACAGCTGCACAACGATGCGTCCGCATTCGCTGCTTCTGCCGCTGAACTGCTTCAGCAGCGCCCAGAGCAGCGCGGGGGCAATCAGCCGCGTCAGCCGCCAGAGACTTTGCCGCACGGCAGAAAAGAACTGCCGCGAGAGCAAATCGGCGGTCTGCTGAAAGTCGATGGTCATTTCGCCGCGCGCAATGGCGGCCAGAGTCTGCCGGAAACCGCCGGTTTGCGCGAAGGGGTCGTCGTCGGAGAGGGCGGATTCCAGCGCGGCGCTGTCCAAGGCGGATACGATGGTGTCGATGCCGCTGGAAAGCGATTCCGCCTCGCCCGATTCCGCCGATGCGCCTGCCGTCAAGACAGCGGCAAGGACACAAGCTGCGACAACAGCGCCTGCAAGACGGGCAATGCGCTGGAGAGCAGCAGCACCCGCCCGGCGAACTCCACTTTCAGCGCAAGGGCTTCCTCCTGCGCGTCCCGGCACGTCTGCGCCGCAAAGTCCAGCAGGAGCGACAGCCCGGCGATTTTGAGCAGCTGCTGCATGAAGCTGTCGTCCAGCCCGCTCATGGCGGATAAAGACGCAATCCCGCGCACCAGCGCCGAGAGCGCCGGAAGCGCCGCCAGCAGCACGATTGCGCCCGCGCCCAGCGATACGCCCCACCCGGCTTCCGGCCGCAGACGACGCAGAATCAGCGCCACCAATGCCGCGCAGACCGCAAAACCCGCCAGTTTTCCCGCCGTTTCCATCCCGCGCCCTCATCCAAGCTGAAAAATCGTTCGCACGTTGGTGAACAATTGCGATAAAAGCGACACGACCATCAGCAGCACAATCGCCAGCCCGGCGACTGTCGCCAAATTCGCCAGCTCACTGCGCCCGGAACTGTTCAGCACCGACGCCACGACCGTCGTGAGGATGCCGACCCCAGCAATCTGAAAGAGCAGGTCAAGCTGCATGGAACTTTCCCCCTTACATCAGGATAAGCAATAGGCACAGCCCGCCAATCCAGCCCAGCGTCTGATACAGCCGCGCGTCCTTGTCCGCTTTGCGTGCCGCTTTCTCGTGCATCAGCGCCACCTCCTGCCGCGCGTTTTCCACCGCCAGCAGTCGACTTTCAAGGCTGCCGCGGCTGAGCAGGTGCATCATTCGGCTGATGATGTCCTTTTCGCTGATTGCCGGACACAGCCTGTCCGTCAGCGCGCCCGGCGAGGACAGCGGCGTACGTTCCAGCGTGTCCGCAAGCTGACGCAATAGCGTATCCGGCGGATGATTCCCGTCCGCGCACAGGCGAAACGCTTCCGGCAGCGAGTATGCGCACGATGCCATCAGCAGGTGCAAATGCGGCAGCACTTCGCCCCAGCGCGCCAGCCGCTGCTCCTCCTGCCGCAGGTGCGTGGACAGGTGCAGCCCCGCCAAGGTGGACAGCAGCGCCGCGCAAATCGGAAACAGCAGGCGCGTCATGACAAGGGAATCGGGCTGCCGCAGCGGTCGTGCAGCGCGGTGATTTTCCCGCCGCCCTCGCTGGAAAGCAGCACATACAGGTCGAAGCACCGCCGGGAGAACAGGGGCGATAATGCCGGGCGATTCGCCGTTTCCGCCAGCGCCGTTCCGTGCACCGTCGCCAGCACCGACGCGCCGCACGCCCACGCGTCCATCACGCACGCCGCGTCCTCCGCGCCGGACAGTTCGTCCATGGCAATCACGTTCGGCGCCATTGAGCGGATTAACCATGGCACCGCCTCCGCTTTCGGCAGCCCGTCCAATACGTCGGTGGATGCGCCCACGTCCAATTGCGGCACACCGTCCACGCACGCCGCCAGTTCGCCGCGCTCGTCAATCAGCGCCGCTTGAACCGACATCGTATCCGCCATTTGCCGCGTCAGGTCGCGCAGGAGCGTTGTCTTGCCGCTGCCGGGTGCGCCGATGATGAGCACCGACGGCGTTTTTCCCGGAAACAGGGCGGGGAAGCGGCTGATGAGACCATCGGCACAGCCGCGCCATTCGCCCGCAATGCGGATGCACACGGACGCAATGTCCCGCAGCGTGCTCTGCCCGTTTTTGCGCGTGATGTGCCCGCACAGCCCCATGCGGTGGCCGCCGCGCAGCGTCAGGTAGCCGCGCCGGGTCTCGTCTGCGCGCGCGAACAGGCTATGCCCTGAAAGCGCCTCCGTCAGCGCCTCTACCTGCATTTGACCGGGAATCCAGTCGAGCTTCGCCGTCCGCGTCGCTGTTACGAACACGGCGGGGCGCTCGGCGCGGATGCGGATTTCGCGCAGTTCGCCCGGCAGCAGCATCGCCAATTCATCCCGGATGCACTCCGGAAAGCAGGGGGAGAGAAAATCGCGTGTTTCATCCCAATTCATGGTATCCCTCCTATTCAAACAGCGTCATCCCTAATTTCTGGTACAGCGCCCAATCTACCAGCCCGTTCGCTGAAAGGTTGAATGTTTCGCGCGCTTTATCCACCGCGCGCTGCGTCGCCGAGCCGAAAATGCCGTCCGGTGTGCCGAAATAGAAGCCCAGCGCGCGGAGCTTCCGCTGCACGGCGCGAACCATGCTGGAGCGGTCGCCGTTTTTCAGCGTCCGCAGACTGCCGCCCAGTTCGCCGTACGCGCCGCATTCAATGACGACGACCGTTCCGTTGGGTACGCGCGCATAGAGGGCTTCCGCGTCGGCGACGCGCATTCGGATGCACCCGTGGCTGGCGTTTGTGCCGATGGATTCCGGGCGGTTCGTGCCGTGAATGCCATAGTCGCCCCACGGGACGTTCAAGCCCAGAAAGCAGGTGCCGAAACCGCCCATTTCGCCCGAAAAGCGCCGGTTGATGCGGAACACGCCCAGCGGCGTCGGCGTATCCCACGCGCCGGTGGCAATCGGATATCGCGCGGCGATTTCACTTCCGCAGAACAGCGTCAGCATCTTCTGCTCCACATCAACGTGGATGGCGCAGACGGTGGAGGCGCTCCGCACGCGCCCGGCAAAGAGCGGAAAAATCAGAACAATCAGCAGAATCAGCAGCGAAAGGAGTCTGCGCAAGGGTGAACAGCCTCCTTCCGGGCGCATCTGCGCTTGCAGAAAGAGCATATGGAGCGCAGCGGACAGATAGAACGCAAAGTTTTTACGCAAAAATGATGAATAACTGCTTGATTTTAACACATCACATGCGTTATAATGGAGATAAAGACAGGGAGGTCTGTCTGGACAATACGATTAGGAGGAAAACCGAATGAAGAAGTTTCTTGCGGTTCTGCTGATGCTCGCCATGCTGCTGTGCGGCGCTGCTTTCGCGGAAGACACAGCCCCCGCGCTGACCAAGGACGTTGTGGTGCTCTTTACCAGTGACGTCCACTGCGGCATTGACCAAGGCTGGGGCTATGCGGGTGTGGCGAATATGCGCAACAGCCTGCAGGCAGACAACCATGTGGTGCTTGTCGATGACGGCGACGCGATTCAGGGCGAAACCATCGGCACGCTGACCAAGGGAAGCGCCATCATTGAGCTGATGAACGCGGTCGGCTACGACATCGCCATCCCCGGCAATCATGAATTTGATTACGGCATGGAGAACTTCCTCGAACTGACCAAGCAGGCGAATTTCCCCTACATCTCCGCAAACTTCACCTGCCGCGATAAGCTGGTTTTCGCGCCCTACGTCATCAAGGAATTTGACGGCGTGAAAATCGCCTTTGTCGGCATGACTACCCCGAACACGATTACCTCCTCCACGCCCGTCTACTTCCAAGACGAGGAAGGCAACTTCATCTACGGCTTCATGCAGGATGAAACGGGCGATAAGCTCTACGCGGCGGTGCAGTCCGCGGTGGATGCGGCGCGCGCGGAAGGCGCAACATACGTCGTTGCCATGGGGCATATGGGCATTGAGGAAAGCTGCTCGCCCTACATGAGCACCGAGGTCATCACGCATACCAAGGGTATTGATGCGTTCCTTGACGGCCACGCGCACGAGACGATGGCTTGCAACGAAGTTAAGAATGCTGAGGGGAAGACGGTGCTGCGCGCGGCTTGCGGCACGAAGCTGTCCTCCGTCGGCTATCTGCGCATTGCCAAGGATGGCAAGCTGACGACTGGGCTGTACACTTGGACGGCGGACATTGCCGCGCCGAAGCTGCTGAACCTGACGGGCGATGCGGCGGACGCAGTGGCGGCGCAGGTCGCCAAGCTCGACGAAATCCGTCAAACCGTCGTTGCAACCTCTCAGGTGCCGCTCTACGTCAATGACCCCGTCGCGGTGACGGCGGAAGGCACTCCCGTCCGCATCGTCCGCAACGCCGAAACGAATCTGGGTGACCTGTGCGCCGATGCGTACCGCGCGCTGTCCAACGCGGACATTGCGTTCGTCAACGGCGGCGGCATCCGCAAGCAGATTGAAGCGGGCGACATCACGCTTGACGACATTTACAGCGTCCATCCCTTCGGCAACACCATGTGCGTCATCCGCGTGACGGGTCAGCAGGTGCTGGACGCGCTGGAATGGGGCGCGCGCGCTGTGCCGAGCGAAAACGGCGGCTTCCTGCAGGTCTCCGGTCTGACTTACGAGATCCACACGGGCGTCGCGTCCTCTGCTGAAAAGGACGAGAACGGCATGTTCACGCGCGTTTCGGGCGAATACCGCGTCAAGAACGTGATGGTCGGCGGTCAGCCCCTTGAACTGGACAAGACCTACACGCTGGCATCCCACAATTACATGCTGCTTGGCCATGGCGACGGCTACACCATGTTCGACGGCTGCGAAGTGCTGGGCGAGGACATGATGGTTGACAATCAGGTGCTGATTACCTACATCACGACCACCCTTGGCGGCGTGGTGGGCGAACAGTACGCCAACCCATACGGCGACGGCCGCATCGTGGCGGTGGAATAATCAACATTTTCGGCTGGTGATTTCTGCGTTTGCAGGGGTCATCAGCCCCTTTTTTTGTGTCCGGCAATTGTTTTCCCAATGTTTTTTGCTTGACAAGTGCCGGAAAAGATGGTATGATAACCGCAATTCAACAGAGACGCAAGTCTCCACAAGGCTATGAAGAGCAGCAGTAGCCGGGAAGTCGCTTTTGCAGAGAGCCGCGAACAGGTGCGAGTGCGGCAGGCGGACACCGGGGAAGAAACAGCTCAGAGCCGCCGCCCGAAAAGCGTTTGCTTAGTAGGCACGGACGGGGGAAGCCCGTGACAGCTTCGCGCAATCGTCATTTGCGACCGTTGCGATAGAGATGCTCCGGCGCGCGCCGGGGAAAATTGGGTGGTACCGCGAGAAGTCTTTCGCCCCATGTGTTGGGGTTGAAAGGCGTTTTTTTATATCTGATACTATTTCCGGATGAAAATGCACCAAGATGCGCCGCGAATTTTTTCTTCTGCCTAACGCGAATGAAATGCAGCGTAGCAGCGCTACTGAATCCGAAAATAGTATGAAATTAGCAAGGAGGATGACCATGAAGCGGACACATTACTGCGGCGCAATCCGCAAAGAGCATATGGGACAGACGGCGACGCTGTGCGGCTGGGTGCAGAATCGGCGCGATATGGGCGGCGTGATTTTTCTGGATGTGAAGGATCGCGAGGGCGTTGCGCAGGTCGTCTGCAATATGCAGCACCTACCGCCGGAGGACTTCCACCATGCGGAAACGCTGCATATGCAGAGCGTGATTCAGGTGGAGGGCGAAATCCGTCACCGCGACGAAGAAACGTATAACCCGCGTCTGGCGACGGGCGAGGTGGAGCTGCTGGCAAAGCGCCTTGTCGTCCTCAGCGAAGCGCAGCCCCTGCCGTACTCGATGGACGAGGATGCGAAGGTGCGCGAAGAACTGCGGCTCAAGTACCGCTATCTGGATTTGCGCCGTCCGCAGTTGCAGAAGGCACTCCGCTTCCGGCATCAGGTGCAGATGGCGGCGGAAAAGTACCTGAACGGCGACGGCTTCACCTGCATTGAAACGCCGATGCTCTGCAAGTCAACGCCCGAAGGCGCGCGCGATTATCTTGTCCCCAGCCGCGTGCATCCCGGCAAGTTCTACGCTCTGCCGCAGTCGCCGCAGATTTTCAAGCAGATGCTGATGGTCGGCGGCATGGACAAGTATTATCAGGTTGCCCGCTGCTTCCGCGACGAGGATCTCCGCGCCGATCGCCAGCCGGAGTTCACGCAGGTCGATATGGAGATGTCGTTTGTAGAGCAGGAGGATATCCTCCAGCACTTGGAGCGCCTGTTCAAGAGCATCTTCCGCGACGTGATGGGAAGCGAAATCGGCTATGATTTCCCGCGCCTGACGTGGCAGGAGTCCATGGATCGCTACGGCTGCGACAAGCCGGACTTGCGCTTCGGCATGGAGATCCGCGACGTAACGGATTTGGCGGCGGAATGCTCCTTCTCCGTTTTCCGGCGCGTGGCAGACGAGGGCGGCAAGGTGCGCGCGCTCAATTGCAAGGGCTGCGCGGAGAAATTCACCCGCACAACCATCGAAACGCTGACCGACCACGCGCTGGGTTACGGCGCGAAGGGCATGGCGTGGATTCTCATTCACGACAGCGGCGAGGTCAACTCCATTTTGCAAAAGTACTTCACCAAGGCGCAGTGGCAGACGCTGCTGACCGCGCTGGATGCCAAAAATGGCGATTTCATCCTCTTCTGCGCCGATAAGTTCCAGACCGTCTGTCGAACGCTGTGCGGCTTGCGCCTCGAAGTCGGCGATATGCTGGGCTTGCGCGACAAGCAGGATTACCGCTTCTGCTTCGTCACCGACTTTCCGGAGTTCGAGTGGTCAGAGGAAGAGCAGCGCTATATGGCGATGCACCACCCCTTCACCATGCCGTACGAGGAGGATTTGCCTTACCTGATGACCGATCCCGCACGGGTGCGCTCACAGGCGTATGACGTGGTGCTGAACGGCATTGAGCTGGGTTCCGGCTCGATTCGTATCCACTGCCCGGACGTGCAGGCGCTGATGTTCCGCGCCTTGGGCTTCACCGAGGAAACCGCCCGCGCCCGCTTCGGCTTCATGATTGATGCCTTCAAGTACGGCACGCCGCCGCACGGGGGATTCGCTTTCGGGCTTGACCGGCTTGTGATGCAGCTGCTTGGCGCGGATTCCCTGCGCGACGTGATTGCCTTCCCGAAAGTGCGCGACGCATCCGATTTGATGACGAGCGCGCCGGATTTTGTTGATGCCGAGCAGCTGGAAGTGCTGCAATTGGGCGTTTCGACGGCGGCGGAGGCAGAGAAGCATCCGCAGAAAAAGCGCCCGACGATGGCGATTAAGACCGTCGCGGAGCTGGCGAAGCTGTCCCTGACGGCAGAAGAAGAAGTGACAATGGGCGAGGAGCTGAACACGATTCTTGGCTTTGCCGAAGCCTTGCAGGAAGTGGACACGACCGACGTTCCGCAGACGGCACACGTCATTCCAACGGAAAACGTGCTGCGCGAGGACATTCCGGCGGCGCCCTTTGACCGCGATTTGCTGCTCTCCAACGCGCCGACGCGCACCGAAGACTGCGTGAATGTGCCACAGACATTCGATTAAGGGAGGAATCAGTCATGAAAATTACCCGAATGACGCTGCTGGCGCTGTCCGATGCCATGCAGCGCGGCGATTTGACCTCCCGCGAGGTCACACAGGCGTATCTCGACCGCATCCATCAGGTGGAGGGCAAGGTGCAGGCGTATATCAGCCTGAACGAGGAAGAAGCGCTCCGTCAGGCGGATGAATGCGACAAGAAGCGGCAGCAGGGCGAAAAGGTGTCGCCGCTTTGCGGCATTCCCGTCGCCGTGAAGGACAACATCTGCGTCAAGGGCGGCAAAACCACCTGCGCATCCAAAATGCTGGCAGATTTCGTATCGCCGTACTCCGCCACGGTCTGGGAGAAATTGCAGGCGGCGGGCTGCGTCCTGCTCGGCAAGACGAATCTGGATGAATTTGCCATGGGCTCGTCCACCGAAAACAGCGCGTTTCACCCCACGCATAACCCGCGTGATTTGTCGCGCGTGCCGGGCGGGTCGTCCGGCGGCTCGGCAGCGTGCGTCGCGGCGGATGAAGCCCCCTTTTCTCTCGGCAGCGACACCGGCGGCTCCATTCGCCAGCCTGCGGCGTTCTGCGGCGTTGTTGGCATGAAGCCGACGTATGGCATGGTTAGCCGCTATGGGTTGGTCGCGTTTGCCTCGTCGCTGGATCAAATTGGCCCGATGACGAAGACTGTGGCGGACAACGCGCTTGTGCTGGACGCGATTGCCGGCTACGATTGCCGCGACACGACCTCCATCAAACGCGGCTATACGCCCATGAACAGTGAGATGAAAGCAGGCGTGAAGGGCTTGCGCATCGGTCTGCCGAAGGAAATGTTCGGCGAGGGCTTGTCCGCTGATGTTCGCAAAGCCGTCATGAACGCTGCCAAAACGCTCGAACGCCTTGGCGCGACGGTGAAGGAAGTCAGCATTCCGTCGCTGAAAGTCGCGCTTCCGGCGTATTACGTCCTGTCCTCGGCGGAAGCCAGCTCGAACCTTGCGCGTTTTGACGGTGTCCGCTATGGGCACCGCGCGGCAGAATACGCAGATTTGGAGGAATTGTACCTGAAGAGCCGAAGCGAGGGCTTCGGCGCGGAGGTCAAGCGGCGGATTCTGCTGGGCACTTACACGCTCTCCGCCGGGTACTTCGATGCGTACTACAAGAAGGCATTGCAGGTGCGCACGCTCGTCATCCGCGAACTGAACGCGGTGCTGAAAGACGTCGACTGTCTGCTTTCGCCCGTCGCGCCGACGACTGCCTACAAAATCGGCGAAAAGACGATGTCGCCGCTGGAAATGTACCTCGGCGATATTGATACCGTTCCGGTGAATATCGCGGGCATTCCGGGCTTGTCGCTGCCTTGCGGGCTTGACCGCGCGGGGCTGCCCGTCGGCGTGCAGCTAATGGGCGCGACCTTCTCCGAACCGCTGCTCTACCGAGTCGGCTATGCGCTGGAAGAGGCGCTGGGCGAAATCTGCAAGGAGGCGACGCTGTAATGGCTTGGAAGATGATGGACGGATACGAAATGGTCATCGGCTTGGAGGTTCATGTGGAACTGAAAACGAAGACCAAAATCTTCTGCGCCTGTCCGACGACCTTCGGCGCAGCGCCGAACACGCAGTGCTGCCCGGTCTGTATGGGCTTTCCGGGCACGCTGCCGGTGCTCAATCGGCAGGTGGTGCATTACGCAGTGCTGGCGGGGCTGGCGACGGGCTGCACGATTGCGCGTTACTCCAAGCAGGACAGAAAGAACTACTTCTATCCTGATTTGCCCAAAGCGTACCAAATCAGCCAGTATGACCTGCCGCTGTGCGTCGGTGGGCACTTGATGGTGGAGACGGAAGCGGGCGAGAAGCGCATTGGCATCACGCGCATCCACATTGAGGAGGACGCGGGCAAGCTCGTGCATGACCCGGAGAAGGGAACGCTCATCGACTGCAACCGCTGCGGCGTTCCGCTGATTGAAATCGTGTCTGAGCCGGATATTCGCACGCCGCAGGAGGCTGTTGCGTACCTGCACAAGCTGAAGGCGGTCATCGAGTACACGGGTGTGAGTGACTGCCGGATGCAGGAGGGTTCGCTCCGCTGTGACGTGAACTTATCCATCCACAAAAAGGATGAACCGTTCGGCACGCGCACGGAAATGAAAAACTTGAACTCGTTCACGTCCGTTCAGCGCGCGATTGAGGAGGAATACCGCCGGCAGGTGGAGGCAGTCAAGAAGGGCGAAGCGATTGTGCAGGAGACGCGCCGCTTCGACCAGACCACGGGCAAAACGTCCTCCATGCGCCGCAAGGAGAACGCCAACGACTACCGCTATTTCCCCGACCCGGACTTAGCGCCCATTGTGCTGAGCGACGAAGTCATTGCTGGGTGGCGCAAGGAACTGCCGCAGCTGCCGGATGTGCGCAAGGCGGCGTACATGGCGGATTACGGGCTGACGGCGTACGCGGCGGAGCAGCTGGTCTCCAGCAAATATCTGGCGGACTATTTCGAGACGGCTGCACAGTCCACCACGGCGGTCAAAATGCTGGCGAACCTGATGATCAGCGAAGTGTTCCGCCTGCTGGATGGCGAGGATGCGAAAATCCCGCTGAACCCGGCGTCCCTGGCGAAGATTGCGGACATGACGGAGCAGAGCCTTATCAGCGTCGGTACAGCGAAAAAGACGATAGACGCGCTCTGGGACACGCCCGAAGACCCGGAGGAATACGTCACCCGCATGGGACTGATGCAAATCAGCGATGAAGCGGTGTTGGCAGAGTACGTCCGCAAAGCCATCGACACGCACCCGGAGATGGTCGCGGGCTACCGCAAGGGAAAGCTGACGCTGAAAAACGCGCTGATGGGCGTGGCAATGGGGCTTTCCGGCGGCAAGGCGAACCCGGTGGTGCTGCAAAAGCTGATGGACGCGGCGCTGGACGCATAATGGCAGGAAGAAATTACGCAATTCATGTCAATCGAAAAGGTGCGCGCAGCATTTGCCGCGCAGGGGATTGCCGACCGCATCCGCGAACTCGATGAATCCAGCGCAACGGTTGCTTTGGCGGCACAGGCGCTGGGCTGTGGGCCGGGGCGCATCGCGAAAACGCTCTCGTTTCAGGGCAAGGAACAGCCGATTCTGATTGTCGCGGCGGGGGACGGCAAAATCGACAATCACCGCTTCAAGGAGCGCTTCAGCGTGAAGGCGAAAATGCTCGCAGCGGAGGAAGTGCCGGAGAAAATTGGCCATGCCGTCGGCGGCGTCTGCCCGTTCGCAGTCAACGAGGGCGTTGAGGTCTATCTGGATGATTCTCTGCGCCGCTTTGAGACGGTGTTCCCCGCGTGCGGCAGCAGCAACAGTGCCATTGATACTATTTCCAAATTCACCTGCGCCATCTGCTCGCGCCTTTTCCGCGCTTG
>ENA-OYDO01000249-OYDO01000249.1-human-gut-metagenome-genome-assembly--contig:-NODE-249-length-17955-cov-5.447709_pt1 | contig 17955 bp, 13 predicted proteins | sample MGYA00243553_ERZ652911 | MGnify/ENA primary metagenome ERZ652911 (study PRJEB26926, sample SAMN06164635) | human gut metagenome | biome: ENVO:00009003; feature: ENVO:2100002; material: ENVO:00002003... | reverse complement strand
GATGCTCAGGAGTCTCGTGGGCTCGGAGATGTGTATAAGAGACAGGTGCGGCAGCGGTGAACTTCTCCCAATCCTCCGTCATGGCGGCGATAATGGCTTGGTTGTTGCGCAGAGCGGTTGTCTTGCTTTCCAGCTTCAGTTCAGAATCGCGCTTGCCCCTGTTGAACGACTTGCGCTCACCCTCCAGCGAGGCGATTTTCTTTTCGAGCTTCGCCTTGTCCAGCAAGTCCGTGTTGCCCGACAGTATCGCCATGTATTCTGAGAAGTTCATGCCCGACTTCTCGTCCATCGCCCCCTCGTCGATGGTTCGTGCGCCCATCGCGCCGGACTTCAACTGCGATATGAACGTCTGCTTGCAGTGCAACAAGTTGAACTTGTACGAGTCCAGCGACTTCTCCACGGCATAGATGATGACGTCCACCTTGTTGTCCGCGTACAGCTTGGCAATCTCGTTGCCTTTCCTGACCGCCCGTCCGTCACGCTGGGCGAGGTCGGACGGCCGCCACGGCGTGTCGAGGTGATGGATGGCGACCGCCCTGCGCTGGGCATTCACACCCGTGCCGAGCATACTCGTCGATCCGAACAGCACACGCACCTGCCCCTCGTTCATCGCCTCGATGACCGCCTTCCTTGCCTTCTCGGTCTTGCACTCCTGAATGAAGCGGATTTCATGGGCGGGTATGCCGTAGTCCTCCACCAGCTTGCGCTTGATTTCGGTATAGACGCTCCATCCGCCGCCCGGCTGGAATGTACCGAGGTCGCTGAACACGAACTGCGTACCCCTCTGCGCATCGTATTTATGATAGTATTCCGCTATCATCTTGGCGCAATGGCTCGCCTTGTTGTCGGGGTGGTCTTCGTAATTCGGGTCAATCATGCGCATGTCCAATGCCATCTTCCGGGCATAGTCCGTGGCGATGAGCATCTTCGCCTTTTCCTCTGTTTCCGACAGCGGCGGCCTGCCTAAGATAGTCGCATCGCCGGACTTGGCGAACTGCATCAGCTTTCCGATAAACACCTCTTGGTCGGGCGTGGGCGGAATGTGGTGCAGTATCTCGTTCTTCTTCGGACGTTCCACGCCAATGTCCTCCGCCGTGCGGTAGTCGGTTATCTCGTTGTAGAACGCCGCCAGTTCGGGTACTTTAATAAAGTAGCGGAAACGTTCCTTCTGCACGATGCTGTTCGTTACGTTGAACTCAAAGTCGGTCGTCTTCTTAGCGAATATCGCCGCCCATGCGTCGAAACAGCGGATGTCCTGCTTCTCCAACGCCTTCGGGCGCAGGTACTTGAACAGCAGATATAACTCCGTGAGGCTATTGGATATGGTCGTGCCGGAGAGGAACGTGGCTCCCAAATCCCTGCCCGTCCGTTCCTGTATGGTGCGGATGGCGAACAGCAGGTTCAGCGCCTTCTGGCTCCCCTCGGAGTTGCCCAGCCCCGCCACTCGGTCGTGGCGCGTGTTGAACGTCAGGTTCTTGAATTGGTGGCTCTCATCGACAAAGAGGTGGTCGATGCCCATCTGCTTGAAGTCCGCCACGTCGTCCGCCCTCGTCTTGATGGCGTGTTCCACCTTTTCCAATTTGGCTTGCAGGTTGAACTTGCGTTTCTCCAAGCCCCGCAGCATGGCGCGTGACACGTCCTTGCCCTGACTACGCAATACCTCAAGGTTTTCCTCCACCGTGTCCAGTTCCGCCTGCAAGATGCGCTGCTGCAACTCCGGCGACTGCGGGATCTTTCCGAACTGGTCGTGCGACATGATGACGCAATCCCAATCGTTGTTCTTGATGTCGTTGAAGAAGCGCACCCGGTTGGCGGCGGAAAAGTCCTTCTCCGAGGCGTAGAGGATGCGGGCGTTGGGGTAAGCCTTGCGGTAGGTCTCGGCAATCTCCCTCACGTTGGCTTTCAACCCGATAATCATCGGCTTGTGCGCCAAGCCCAGACGCTTCATCTCGTAGGAGGCGACGCACATTATCAGCGTCTTGCCGCCGCCAACTTCCTGGTCGCCTATGCCGCCGCCGTTCTGTTTCACCATCCATACGCAATCCTTCTGCGAGGGGTACAAGTCCTTTATGCCCAAGCCTTTCAGGTCCAAGCCCGGGAACTTCTGGTGCGAGCCGTCGTACTTCGGGCGCACGAAGCAGTTGAACTTGCCGTTGTACATATCTGTCAGGCGTTTCTTGAACTCCGGCGACTGTTCTTCCAGCCATTCGGTGAAGCCGTTTCGGATTTCGTCAATCTTCGCGTTGGCGAGCTGGATGCCCTCGCTGTCGCGCACCTTGATGTCGTTCCCGTTTTCGTCCTTGCCGATGCTTTTCATCATGTCCGGGCAGGTGTTGTGCAGCGCGTGTTTCAGCAGGTTCATGCCGTCGTAGTTGCGGTAATAGCCCTTTACCAGAAACTCGTCTGTGATTTTCATCGTCTTGCAGGCACAGTTCACGGAATACTCGTCAAGGCTTTCCGAGTAGGTTATCCGCACGTCCGTGTCGAACAGGCGGCTCATGTAGGCGGCATACACGCCCGTGGGTATCCAACGCTCCCCGAAGTTGAAGTCCAAGTCCTCGAAGGGGATTTGTTCGGGCACATTCTCGCGCAAAGCCGCCAATGACTCCTGCGCCTGCGGCAGCATTGCGTGTCCCTCGTGTTCCCTAATCCAGCCCTCCACGTCGGCGACTTTCTGCACCACGTTCCCGGCGATGAAGCGGTCGGCAATCTCGTAGCCCTCCGCCAACGGGTTGTAGAACACCCGCCCTTTCAGGGCTTCCAGCATCTCCGCTTGCGGCAGGTCGCAGAGGGATTCCATGTAGGGCAGGTTCACGCCGCCGTACAGGTTGAGCGAGGCGGACAGGGCTTCTTCGGGCGATTCCACTTCGACCAATGTTTCCTGCGAAAAGGAAACGGGACGGTCGAAGATGTCCGCCTTGACAAACTGCCCGTCCTCGCCGCGCTCCAACGAGAGCATGTTGCGCCCCGAAGCGTCCATCAGGATGAACTTTGCGTTGTGCTTGGCGTTCAGGTTGCCGTAGCGCATGACGAACTCATCGTAGTAGGTGTTCAGGTTGCGGCGCAGCAGGGCGTTTTCCTCGTGGTTCTCCGCTTCGTGGACGTAGAGCCGCTCGTAGGTGTTACGCAGGTCGATGTACAACTGTGCCTTCTGCGCCTGCATCCCCTCCATGTCGAGCGGCTGGAAAGTCGCCCCGTACCTGGTGACATCCCTCAGCACCCCGATTTGGAAGCGGACGCCGCCTGTGTGTTCCCATACCAGAGAGCCGTCTTTCAAGTGCGGCTCCATGATGCCCTTGAACGGGCGTGGCATCATCGCTTCCTCTTTCCGGCGTTGCCGTTCTTCGGGTGTCAAGGCGGCTTCTTCCTCGCGCATTTCCCTTTCCACACGCTCGATTTGCGCTTTCCCTTCCGCCTCAAAACCGTTCTCAACGGGATAAAATGGGCGCACGGACGATGGTTGCTCCATTTCCGTAGCCTGTCTTTCTTCTTTTTTCGCCTCCGCCGCCCTTTCCGCCTGTTTGGCTGCATTGGCATCCATCTTCTCCCGACCGAGGCGGCGCAGTTCCGCCCGGCGTTCCGGCGTGAGCGACATCATCATTTCATAGAAGCCGTTGATGGGCGGGTTGGTCTCCCAGTCCAGACTGCGGTAGATGGCATCCTCCGGGTCATCGTCCTCTGTGGTTTCGGAAGCGTCTTTCACATCGGGTGAAGTGGCAGAAACGGTTTCCTGTCGGGACGCTTGCGGCACATCCATCCTGTTGCGGATAATTTCCTCCATTTCCTGCGCTTCTTCCGGAGTCAAGGACGTGATGTCGGAAGCCGCTTCTGTGGATTTGGCTTTCACTTTTCCGCTTTCTTTTTTCGCCGCTTCCTCCTTTCCGCTCTTCGGGAGGGAGAACAATGTTGGCTGTACGGCTTTCTTCCCTTTGGACTTACCGCTTTTCTTCCGTTCCGGTTTCAGCCCCCGTTCCGCCAACCGCCGCTCTTCCTGCGTGTAGCCGAACAGGTCGTACAAGTCCATAACCGGGGCTTCGGGGCGTTTGCTTTCCACCTCCTGAGCCACGGCTTGCACCGGTTCCGCTTTCAACTGTACCGACTTTTCTTCTTTTTTCGCCTCCGTCTGCATAGGTTGTACGACAATCGTCTGCCGAGTCTCCTGCCTTTTTTCCTTGATGCCATTATAGCGTTCCAAGTCCAGCCGTGCCGACAAGTCCGCCGACAGCATTTGGTACAAATCCGTTGCGATGCCCTCCACACCACCGCTGTGCGTATAAACCATAGCGGGCTTACCGTAAGGGTCGGTGTCCCTTTTCGCGTCGGTATGGATGATGCGTTCCGGGTGGTCGAGGAAATACCCGTTGGAAACAATGTTCGTGTGGTTGCTCTTTACCACATCGCCCAACCTCTTGTCTTCCTCGGAAAGTTCCTCCTTGCCTTCATTCTTTTGCAGGATTATCAGGTCACACCCCACCTCCGTGTTGGCATCTTCCGTGAACAGGTTGTTCGGCAGGCGGATGGCGGACACCAAGTCCGCTTTCCTTGTCATCATGTAGCGTGTGCCGCCGTTGCTTTCCGTATTCAATACCCCCTGCGAGGTGATGAACGCCACGATGCCGCCGTCACGCACCGCGTCCAGCCCTTTCAGGAAGAAATAGGTATGCACCTTCCTTGCCGCTATCTTCTTGAACACCGAGCCGTTGGCATATTCCGGGTCGAACACCGCGATGTCCCCGAAAGGGATGTTGGATATGGCAAGGTCAAAACGGTTCAGGAACGGCTTTTCTATCTTCTCGAAGCCCTCCGTGCGTATCTTCTGCTGCGGGTACAGGTGTCCCAGCATCTTGCCCGTCAGCAGGTCTTTCTCGAAGGCCATCACCTCCGCCTGCGGGTTGTCCGACAGCACCGAGCCGATGAACGCGCCCATGCCCGCTGACGGCTCCAGCACGAGGTTGGGGCGCACCTTCTTGTCGTGCAGCACGTCCGCGATGGTGTCGGTTATTGCTTTCGGGGTGTAGAACGCCGTCAGCACCGAGGCTTTAAGCGAGTCCACGTAGCGTTTGTACTCCGTTTCATCCTTGCTGTTCTCTCTAATGATTCGGTGCAGTTCCACCGTAGGCGCGAACAGTTCGAGGTCGGACTTCGCCCAACGCGCGGCGTCCGCCAGTTCCCTTGCCGGGTTCAGGATGCACTTCAGGCCCCCGAAGCCGCAGTAACGCTCTAATAGCGCACGTTCCCTCTCGGTGGGTGTGCGCCGCTCCCGGTCCAGCGTGAACGCCGTGCGTACCGCCTCGATGTTGTCGCGCATCTTCTGTTTCCTATTGAACGCCATAGGACTCCAGATAAAGCATGACGGTTCCCACCAGCTCCGTGTAGAGCAGGTCGTGTCCGGGCGACAGGGCGAAGGTGTCGTCCGACGTGTCGTAACCGGCGAACAGGTTTGTCAAGTAGGGATAAAGCTCGTTGCAGAACGCCTCGCGGCCGGATTCCGCCACCTCGTCGGCGAACTCGTTTTCCACGACCTCGCGCAGCAGGGCGTAGGGCGAGAAGTGCAGCCCGTGCAGCAGGACGCGCATGGCTTCCTCGTGGGCATACTCGACCGTACTTCCTGCCGACCTTTCTTTTTCAAAGGTGGTGGCGGCAGCTTCCTCCCTCTCTGCAATAAGGTACGTGTCGGAAACTTTGTCGGGATGGTATTTTCTCAGGTAGTCCAGCAGGTACAGCCCGTAGTAGGACAGTTCCGCTGGGACGGTTTTCTTGTTCTGTTTCATTTTCTGATGGATTTAGTGGTGAAAAATCAGATTGTGGAATGGATAGGAAAGAAGAAAAAAGGCACCCGGTATCCCTCCGAGTGCCGCCACTAAATCCATGTGAATAACGAGTATCAACGAATTGAAACAGATTATGACATGAATCAGTGGCAAAAGTAATGCAAATCGAGGGGAGAACAAAATAAGCTCGCTTATTTTTTATTCCGAGATGCAGCTTACTTTATTAAAAGGTACGTATTATTTTCTTCCTCCTTTCCTGTTAGTGAATTTTTTTGTGCCTTTGGCTTCGGGAAACACGAATTTTGTATTGAAATCCGCATCGAATGTGACCATTGCGCTGAACGGCTTGCCCTGCCTGCTCTTGAAGCCGTTGAGGACACCCGTGCTGCCTTTTGCCAGCAGTTCGTTCATTTCCGCGTCGGTGAGCGTCCTGCCCGCCATCTGGCGGAACACGGGCAGGGCGCAGTCCGGGTTGTCGCAGCGCACCACCTTGCCGTAGAACTGCATCGTACCCTTGCCGCACTTGGGGCAGGCACAGTCCGATGCCTTGTGCCCGAACAGCTTGTCCGAGGCAAGCAGTTCCGTGGTGATTTTCCGGGTATAGCTTTCAATGTCGCGGATGAATGCCTCGTGCGGCATCCTGCCTTTTTCTATCTCCGCCAGTTCCGCCTCCCAGCGTCCCGTCATCTCCACGTCGGCGATGTCCATGCCCCTGACGATGGAATACAGGGCAAGCCCTTTCTCCGTCGGCACGAGCGACTTCTTCACGCGCACCATGTATTCCCTTTTGAGCAGGGTCTCGATGATGGCGGCACGGGTGGCGGGCGTGCCGATGCCGCAGTCCTTCAACGCCTGCCGCGCTTCCTCGTCCTCCAAGCCCTCGCGCCCGGCGGTCTCCATCGCCGCCAGCAGGGTGCTTTCGGTATGCAACGGCTTCGGGCGTGTCATGCCCGAACTCATCGAACAGCCGCTCATTGCCAATATATCACCTTCTTTCCAGTCGGGCAAAACGGTGTCTATGTTGTCCTCGCCATAGACCGACCGCCAGCCCGCCTTGCGCACGATGCAGCCTTTTGTCTCGAACGCTATGCCCTCACACTCCGCCCGGACGGTGGTCGTGTCCTTGACGCACTCCGGGGAGAACGCTTCCACCATGCGCCCCACAATCATGTCGTAGATGGTCTGCTCGTCCTTGTAGAGCGCCAATGGACGGTTGGGTGTCACCAACAGGGCATGGTGGTCGGTCACTTTCGAGGCGTCCACGCTGCGGCGGTTCAGTCCGTCCAAGGCTCCAATCTTCTCCGCAAAGGAAGAATGGGTTGCCAGACGGTCGAACAGCATGGGCACTTCGTCAAACACGTCCTCCGGGATGTAGCGGCTTGATGTTCTCGGATAGGTGACGAGCTTCGCCTCGTAGAGCTTCTGCACGAGGGCGAGCGTCTGTTCCGCCGTGAAGCCGTGCCTCGTGTTCGCCTTCTTTTGTAGCGTGGTCAGGTCGTACAGGAGCGGAGGGTTCTCTATCTTTTCCCTCTTTTCGACTTTGGTAACGGTTGCTGCCATCTGTTCCTTTACCTTATTATATAGTATGGCGGCTTCCTCCTTGTCCTTCCATTTCTCCACCGAGGCGAACTTCACGACCTCATCCACGCTCACCGACGGCGTGGTGAAATGGAGCTGGTATACCGGTTCGGGCTGGAAACGCTTGTTCTCCCAAAAACGTTGGCAGACCATCGTCAGCGTGGGTGTCTGCACCCGTCCCACGGAATACGTGCCGCGCCCGGCGGCCACCGACAACGCCTGTGTGCCGTTGATGCCTACCAGCCAGTCGGCTTCGCTGCGGGCTTTGGCGGCTTGATAGAGGTTGTCGTATTCGCGGCCGTCCTTCAGTTTCTTTAATCCCTTGCGGATGGCGGCATCTGTCAGCGAGCTTATCCACAGCCTTTGGAACGGCAGGGTGCAGCCGATATAGGAATACAAATACCTGAAAATCAGTTCGCCTTCACGGGCGCAGTCGGTCGCCACGATGATGCCATCGCTTTCGTTCCACAGCTTGGTTATCACCTTGATTTGCTTCACCGCCGCCGCGTCCGCCTTGTAGCCCTTGTCCGTTTTTACCTGTCGGGGTATAAGCTCGAAGTTTTTAGGAATGACAGGCAGGCTGTCGCGCCGGAAGCCCTTGATGCCGTAGCCGTCTGGCAGGGCAAGCTGCACCAGATGCCCCAGCGCCCATGTCACGTGGTAGCCGTTCCCGGTGAAATACCCTTCTTCCCTTTTCATCGCGCCGACAATCCGTGCTATCTCACGGGCGACGCTCGGTTTTTCTGCCAATATGGTAATCATGTCTTTCTCTGTTTTTTTATTCGTTGATACTTTTGTCTTTAATGGGGATGAAACGGGGCACGGCATTGTTTGTGGGATATGCGCACAAGGCGGTGCATGTTCCCCGTTTCAGCCCGTCAATACTTATCGGATGGATTTAGTGGCGGCAATCAGGAAGATACTTTCATGCCTTTGGATTTCTTGGCCTGCTGCTTCTGCTGCGCATCATTCTTCGGCGTGGTCTGACCCTGCTGCAACGGCTCTTTCACGTGTTTGGTCGCTTCGTTGGTCTTCCCTTCGTTGTTCACGGCGAGCTGTGTCCGGCTCTCGTTGGACGGTGCGACGGTCTGCGCGAGGTCGGGGTTCTGCGAGTAGGTCAGCGGTCGGCCTTTCTCGAAGTTGAACTTCAGGTACTTCGTGCAGGGCTGGCCTTGGTCGTCCTTCGCATTGGCGAGCACCACCGTCTTGCCCGCCACGTAGTCGGCTATCTGCTGGTCGGTAAACACATCGTCTTTCCATTTCTTGATGGGGCGGATGCTCCCGTCCTCGTTTGTCCACGAGCGGTTACGGCGTTGCTGGTTATTCCCATCTTCTTCACCTTGTGACTGTTGGGGCGAATTGGAATTGTCCTGCGCCTTACCTTGGCCGTTTCCCTGACGCTGGGATTGCTGCTGCCTCGGTTGTCCCGGCACGAACTCCACATCGCGCTTGTCGGCGTTCACCTGCAACAAGGCTTGGAACTTGCGCCCGTTGGAGAGCATCACTTCCTTGGGCAAAGGCAATCCCGCACGTAGGATGTCCTGCTCTTCCCTTGACAGGTTGGTCTGTCCGATTTTGTTAGGGATGCGCACCTTGTCGGCAGGGATGTCCACGATTTCATTCGTCAGGCGGTCGATGCTGATGTAGTGGGGCTTGATTTCACCTGTCTTCTCGTTGGCGAAGTTGACGGGCTTGCCGAGGTTGCCCGTGCGTTTCAACGTCTTCTTGTCCTCTTCGGTGAAGGTGTAGCCCCTGTGGGGGATGTCAAGGCGTGGTTCATTGCGGATAAAATGGGGTGTCAGCTTCAGATAGCCGTCCTCCATCTTCTGGAAAGACAATCGGGCCTGCAATTCGTAACTCTCATAGCCGAAGGTCGGCTTTACCGTCACTAATCCCGTCTTGCCGTAGTTCATCAGGGCTTTTAGGTCCTTTTCCGAGAGTTTCTCCTTGTCAATGCCGCACTTGCGCAGTTCCTCCCAGTTTACTTGGTCGTCCGCTATCAGATTAGGCTTCTCCTGTGTTTCAGCTACCTGTGGCTGCTGAACATCCTTCTCTTGTTTCAGTTCTTCTTTCTTTTCCATTTCTTCTGTCTTTTTAATGGGTTCGTTGTTATTTTTTTCTTGTTTGACATTCTCTGTTTCTGCTTGTTGCTGGTACTTGGCGGTGTCCACCTTGTGCGAGGCAAGTATCTCCGCGTTTGCCACGGGGTCTTTCAGGAAGTCCTTGATGACGGGAAGCAGCGTGTCCACCGCATCCGCCGCCACCCGATAGAAGCCGAAGCGCGTCGGCTCCTTGCACTGGCGGTAGAAGTTCTTGAAGAAATTGTCCACCATGTCCCCGTGGCGGTCGAAGCGCAGGAAGTCCTGCGAGTGTTCCGGCTTCGCGGGCTTCGTATTGGGGTAGCCCTTGCCGTCCAGCCCGGCGACCACGCTGATCTCGCCCGTTTTCTCGTCGCGGACGACCAGCACGTCCTCTTGCTTTTTCTTTTTCTGTTCCATTTTTTTCGATGTTTTTTAATGGGTTATCAAAATCACAGCTTGCGCCATTCGTCTATTTCCTTCTCATATATTTCCAAGTGGCGGCGGACGATGTTTTCCGTCAATCCTGAAACGCTCATTTTCCGCTCACCGAACAACCGGACTATCCGGTCCAGCCTGTCACGGGTCTCCTTGCTGAGGAATACCGGCTTGCGGTCTTCAATGGCAGGCACGGGCAGGTAAATCCGCCTGTAATCCGCCAAGGCTTCCTTGCAGGTGGCCATACTCGGTTTCTGTTCTCTGGTTTCAGCCGTCATGGCCATGTTTTCTTTTTCCGTTGCCATCATTTTTACTTTTATTTTTTAGGTGAATACTTCTTGTGGCCCGGTCTTTTGCCGGATTTGTTCTTTGGGGCTTCCATGCCGGGTTGCTCTTTCATGCGGAGCACCTTGGTACCGCCTTGCAGCACTTCCTCCATATTTTGGCTGATGAACTCCAGCACGTCCGATTCCTTGTAATAGGTCTTGTGACCAATCCGTTGGTAACGGAGCCTGTACTTGCTTCGGAAGCGTTGCAGCGACCGTTTGCTTGTCCTCAGCATCTCGCACAGGTCCTGGTTGTCGTACAACCGTTCCCCGTCCAGGTACTTCACTCCGGCGGCATCCTTGTTCACCAGCACCGAGATGATCCGGTCCTGGCGGTCGAAACGTTCCATGATGCGTCCCATCCATTCCTCGAAGGTGTCCCGCCCGACCGTTTCCGCCGTCTTCGGGATATTCTCCTTCTTGAAGATTCTTGCGGCTTGCCCGCCACTGCTTCCCGCCGCTTCCACGGCCGGGTTCTGTTTCACTTTCTCTGTGTCCATATCGTTCCTTGTTGATGATTACGCTGCAAAAATCGGTATTGTGCAAGAGGCGTTTTCCATAGTCGTTACCGAGTCGGCAATGATTTTTTTGAAAAGTCCCGTCCGGCAGGTCTGAAAAAGCTTTTATGCCGCTGTTTCCATCCCTCAAGGTACATAAGGTGTCTTGCCTTACCATATATTATATATAAGGTGTGGGGCAGGGACTGGAACAGGAATGATGGGGAGATAGATGTACCCGAAGAACGCCAACGGCTGCCACGACAACGCCAAATGCTGCCACGCGCCTGACAAGCGGTGGACTCTGCCCGTAATTCCGTTTACTTTGCGGCATAATCACAATTAAACGGTAATCTTATGGAAAATGTAATCGTAATCGAGCAAAAGACTTTTGAGGAATTGATGGCGCGTTTCAACCGGCTGGCCGGAATGGTGGACAGGTTCTGCCGCAAGGCGGAGGAGAAACGCCTCAGTGAATGGCTGGACAGCACGGAGGTGTGCCAGATCCTGCAAATCAGCCCGCGCACCTTGCAGACGCTGCGCGACAACGGCACGCTGGCTTACTCACAGATTGTGCGCAAGATGTTCTACCGGGCGGAGGACGTGCGGCGCATCGTGCCGCTGGTGGAGGAACGCCGCACCCTGGCGGCCTTGAAAGGAAAAACTATTTGAGGAAGGTTAAATGAGTATCACTTAAATCAGACTGACAATGAACGAATTGATGACAAGGGAAAGCGGACAGATGGCCGCGCTGTTCAGAATGCTGGAGCACGCATTGGACCACATTGAATTATTGGCCGAAAACTACCGCCCCGTATTGGGCGGGGAACGCTACCTGACAGACCGGGAAGTGGCCAAATTGTTGAAGACCTGCCGCCGGACATTGCAGGAATACCGGGATGCGGGGCGCATGTCTTATATCCAGCTGGGAGGGAAAATCCTGTACCGGGAGTCGGATATCGAACGGCTGCTGATGGAGGGTTATCGGGAGGCATTCCGTATCGGAACCTGAGAAGGACATGGGAAAAATGTAGGTGGCGGTAGAAGTCGTGTACGCATTGAAAAGTGGACCACCCTTTCCGGTATTTGCAAAAAACACTTGCAAATGACCCGGCCACCTGTAGGAATGTACGAAAGCGGCGCATCACGGGAGATAATCCTCTCATGATGCGCCGCTTTATTGTGCGTGAGTTGATAATACGGTCAATTCCGCACCATTTGCCAATGCGGACTGACCGGAAAGATGAACAGGCGGGCGGTATTCCGTCCACCGTGGCAAGTGAATTTTCCGATGACCCGTTCTCGCAGACGTTTTGCCCCGCAGGTATGAAGGCGGAAGGCAAGGGCAATGACCAACGGGAGGCCGTACAGCACGTCCATCCCGTACCCGTCCGCTTGGCGGACACGACGTTCCGCTTCGCCGGGATTCAGGATGCCGCTCTTGTACACGGCCTTTATCGCCGCCCGGAGCGTGAGGGCAACCACGCCGAACAGTTCCATCAGTTCCGGTTCATTCATCCAGATGGCTGTTGCGGAAACATCCGGCACGTGAAGTGTGCCGTGTTCGTCCAAAGTGATAATGTAACGTTCCATGATTCCTGACTTTTTTGTTATTCATCCATTGGCATTTCGTTCCGGCTGTTGCGCCGTTCCATCAGACGGTCCATGTCCTTCGATATCTTGCAGTCGGTAATCTGCGCATAAATCTGGGTGCTGTTGATGTCGGCATGGCCCATCATCTTCGCCGCGCTTTCTATGGAAATGCCCTCGGAGACCAAAAGGGTACCGAAGGTGTGCCTTGCGGCGTGATGGGAAAGGTTCTTCTGGATGCCCAGCATGACACCCAGCCCGTGAATGTCGTACCAAAGGATGTCCCGCTTGGGCAGGGGGAACACGGGACGGGTGTCGTCCGTGGTATTGTACAGTTCCAGAATCTGCCGAGCGGCCGGGTGCAGGGGGACGAAGGTCTCCACCTCGGTCTTTTCCCTCGGCTTGCGGATATAGAGCCTGCCCTCAGAAGTTTTGCCGATGTGTCGGGGGTACAGGTTATACACGTCCGCGTACGCCAGACCGGTCAGCGAGGAGAAGATGAACATGCGGCGGGCCAGCTCCACCTTGGGATCCGGCATCGGCGTGGCCATAAGGCGTTTCAGCTCGCTGCGGCTGATGTGGCGCATCTTGGGCGGGTCCTTCTTCTCATAATGCACGTCCTCCAAGGGGTTGCACCGGAGCACGCCCTCATCCACCGCAATATAGATAAGGCGGTTCAGCCAGCACAGGCAGTGGTTCACATGCCCGGAGGCATAACCCAGTTCCTTTTTCAGGAACAGTTTGAACGAATGGCCGAACTCCTCCGTGATGTCGGAAAAGGCGATGTCCTCCAGGCCACGGGACTGGAGGAACTGTTGCAGGTTGAGCTGCGTGGTCTTCGACTGCCGGAACGTGGAAGTCGAATGGATTTGTTCGGCACGCAGCCTGAGCCGTTCCCGCTCCGCTTCGCCGCCTTTGAGAAGGGTCTGGGGAATGGTCGCCACACCTGTCACGGCGTTTTTCAGCAGTTCGGCGCTGACTGCGCCCTGTTCTTTCAGGAGGCGGTCATAAGCCCGTTCGAGATTCAGGCGGAATTCTGCGAGGCGGTTGTTCTCGCGGGGCTGGCGGATGGTTCCCGTCTGGCTGTTCCAATCCTCCGGACGGCAGAAGATGCCGGTCGTGATGAGGATGCTTTTGCCGTCGATGGACACACGGCAAAGGACGGCGGTCGTGCCGTCGGACTTGATTCTTTTCCTATTGATATAGGGCAATATCTTGAAAGTGCTACGCATGATGGTTCATTTTAGCTGATGTTCTACATTTATTTTTTTCCAATCTCGTTTTTACAACCCTTTCTCATAAAACCAGTTCAAGGTCTTTGGTCGCCTCAATGAAGCGGTCCATGTCCTCGAACAGCTTTTTCGGGGTGACTCGGGCATAGATCTGGGTCGTCTTTATATTGTTATGTCCCAGCATCTTGCTGATGGTCTCGATGGGCACGCCCTCTTCGAGCGTGACAAGCGAGGCAAACGAGTGCCTTCCCATATGATAGACGAGTTCGGTCGTCAGTCCGGCCAGCACGCGCAGGATTTTCATGTTCGCCCGAAGCGTACTGTACAGCTGGTTAGGGAACAGGGTCTCCCGCAAATCGTCCCGGTATTTCTCTATCAGGGCAATGGCCTCGGGTAGCAGTTTGACGCGCGCCGTCAGTTCGTTCTTTTTCCGTCGGTATTTCAACCACAGGCTGCCTTCATCGTCGGTGAAGAGGTTCTCGCGGGTAATGGATATGGTGTCCGCATAGGCGGTTCCGGCATAACAGGCAAACAGGAACAGGTCCCTCGTAAGGACGAGGGAGCGGCGCTTTTCCGGGATTTCCAAGTCACGCAGCTTCTCGAAGTCCTCGCGGCTCAACGCCTTCGGGGTGGTCTCCTTCTGCTTGGGTATCTTGAAATGCAGGAAATGGTACCGCTCGGAGAACCCTTCCTTGTACGCTATCCGGCAGATCCGTTTCAGCAGGGCCAGATGATGCCGTGAGGTCTGGTTGGAATACCCGCATTTTACTTCGATATAGGACTGGTATTCCCGAATGAACTGTTCGTTCAACGCACCGAAGGCGATGTCCTTCACCTTGTATTTTTTCCTGACAAACTCGCCGAGCGTTTTCCGCGCATAATGGTAGGTGCTCATGGAGGACGCGCACACATCGATGCCGATGCGCTCCCTCGTTTCCTCGATGTGCCGGTCGAACAGCCGGAGCAGGGTCATCTGGGTTTCCATGCTTCCCTGGAAAAGGTTCCTCACGTCCGCAGCGCCGAAATCGCGTTTCCGTTCCTGCAATTCATTGAATGCCGCATGGATGGCCAGCAGCAGTTTCTCGATTTTCGCATTGGTCTCCACCGCCTCGCGGCTCTTTCCTTCCAGACGGTTTTCACGCACGTTCCACAGCTTGGGCGTGCACGAGAGCTTGGTGCTGAACTGCGCCACCGTCCGGTTCAATGTGATGCGTCCCATGATGGGAGCTTTGCCCGACTTGTCGGGTTCGGTCTTCTTCAAAAACAGCAAGACCTTGAATTTCTCAATTTTCATACGCCTACATTTTTTTGAGTGCAAAGTTATTATGAATGTAAGCGTTCATCGCTACGCAAAATACTGAGTATCATAGAAAAACAACCCGTCGGAGAACTTTTTTCAATCATCCGGTTAACACGGCAGGTTTCCGAAACAACCTGTTAACGGTTAAGAAACGGAACCGATTCGGCATTCCGTCTGAATCCGTTTCAGAAAGGTGTGCCAGATAATGAAATGTAGCTCATTTCTAACAGATTATGTTTCTAACGCGCTGTTCTATTTGATGTTGCTATGCTAATGAGTTCCCACATGAGTCGCCATACCTTCGCAACAATGGCGCTTACCATGGGGGCGGATTTGTACACAACCAGCCAGTTGCTTGGTCATGCCGATGTAGAAACAACACAAGTTTATGCAAAAATCATAGATGCTAAAAAAGAAGCTGCTGCATTGTTAATAGATTCTCTATTTTAATATTTAACAATCTTATTTTTATCTAAAATTATACAGTACGTATTGTTTAATTAAAACTGCTGTGTATATTTGTATTTTATAGAAACAGTCTCTTTATGCCTGTTTTTCACAAAACTATGTTATCCATTATTGTATAGTAACATTAATCAAGATAATAAAATGCAATTAATCTTTTCATGAATAATAGTACAGCAAAGGTGATATGGCACGTAAGAAAAAACAAATTAAAGTAAAAGAACCTGTCCGTTTACGTTTTAATGAACTCAAAGATGGCAGAAAGTCCATTTATTTGGATATTTACCACAGTGGCCGAAGAACTTACCAGTCATTGAAACTCTATCTTGTACCAGAAACGGATGTGTCGGCACAAATCCAGAATGCCAACACGCTCGCAATGGCTAATGCCATTAAAACCGAAAAAATATTGGATTTGACTAACAAGATGGCTGGTATCACAGACCGTTCGTATAAAGCGAATATGCTTTTTACAGACTGGATGAGAATTTATCGGCAAGATGTGGAAAAACGGGCTTCGGCATCTACACTTATTTGGATAGATCGGGTTATCAATGAATTGGAAGAGTACGATAATAGTGTTATCCTTGCAGAAATAAACCGGGATTACATCATGCGATTTCTCAGCCACTTACTCGACAGACCCGCACTTACCCGTGACCATAAGCAACTGGCCAAAAATACGGTTTTCATTTACCTTTCTTATATACGGGCTGCACTGAATTATGCAGTCAAGGAGAACTTGCTCCAATCAAGTCCATTCAAAAAAATCAAACGGGATATGCTTTCAGGCTCGGAAACCAAACGTGAATATCTTACAGTAGAGGAAGTAAAACGCCTTATTGCAACTCCTTGCCGCCGGGATGATATGAAGGCTGCATTCTTGTTTTCCTGTTTCTGCGGTTTGCGCATCATGGACATCAAAAACTTGTGTTGGAAACATATCAGTAAAAACGGGAATAGGTGGCAGGTAGAGATACGCCAGTATAAAACCGGCGCATTGTTGTATTTGCCATTGAACATGAATGCCCGGAAATGGATGCCGGAACAAGGGGATGCTTCTTCTGAAGACCGAGTATTTCCCAAGTTAAGTATTTGGTATAAAAGCATACTTCGTGATTGGGCCACAGATGCCGGAATCGAAAAAACTTTTTCATTTCATGTCGCGAGGCATACGTTCGCAACGCTGGCCTTGACCGCAGGGGTTGACATCTATACAACGAGCCAATTACTGGGTCATGCCAATATCAGACATACTCAGAGGTACGCACAAATCATCAATTCTAAGAAAGACCATGCCGTCTCCCTTTTGGACGACGCATTTATTCAATAACTTAAAACAACAGATTTATGAAGCGTAACCGTAGAAATGCTTGCCTTTTTTTAAAACAAGAGGCTGGCAAACAAGCCGTACAAGAGTGCCAACAATGAACGTAATGAACTTTTTGCCTTACTGAAAGAAGCCTCTTTCATTTACCGAAAGGAAGTTCTTGGCGAGGGTAAATTGTATGAACTGTATGCGGAGGATTTTCTGAATGGCCATTATTACAGTGACCACCGCGATGCTGCCGGGAAAAACGGACATCGGAAAAATATCGGTATTCTCAGGGGACTACTGATGAAACGTAAAGACCTCGTGGAACAATTCTTCTCCCATGTGCTTTTTGCTCCCAACCGTATGGATGAGTTACTTCGTCTGTTCAACACAACGAAAGCATCCTCCGGTTTGAAAGAAGAACCGGATAAGCCACGTCCTGAAACGAATCTCCAGACCATGTCTTTGGGTAGCTTTTTGAATGATAACCAACTGAGCCTCATTGCACATTGTGCGAATGAGGCTCAACTTTTTACAACCTCTGTGGATGTGGAAATACTGCGTTCTCTTTTGGAAGGCACATTGCATCGACCGTTGAAATCCACCAATAACCGATTGGTAGCTTTCTTTTTCGACCGGTTGTGCCACCACCGTCTCATTCTCGGACGTTGGGAACATCTGTTGGAACAGGCCGGTTCCATATTGGGGTCAAAAGACGGCCGCCCGCTCAAACACGGTCAGTATTCCAGTGCGCTTAGTCTTGCCAAGAGCAATCCCAACAGTATGCAGGGGGTAATCAGCCAATGTGTACAAACAGTCAAGGAAATGACAGAAAGAAACACAACGGATAATAAATGACACAGAAAAGGATAACAGTTCGGATAACATTCCCGAACTGCTACTCTCCTTTTTCCCATTGTTGAAAACCATGACTTTACCTTTGCCCCCGAAGCGATAAAGTTTCGGGGCATCACTCCCCATTGTCTAACTCAAAAAAATATGATATGAACCAACAAAAAGAAAGGAATTGTGTGGCAGTACCCTGTTCATCGTGTCTCCTGAAGCTCAGTATGCTCCAGAAGCAGACGGAGAAGATTGAAAATATGCTGTTCAGCATCAAGCAAACACTCAATTTCAAAGAAGCCTGCCTGTATATGGGGCTGTCAAAAAGCCAGTTGTACAAACTTGCCAAGAACGGGCATATCCCCCACTACAGACCGTCCGGCAAACTGTTGTATTTTAACAAGCAGGAATTGGACGAATGGCTCTGCCGGAACCAAGTGGAAGAAACCGAAAAAAACTGTCCAAAGGAGATGCCGGACAGCATGAATGCTGTCTCTTATACACATCTCCGAGCCCACGAGA
>ENA-OYDO01000247-OYDO01000247.1-human-gut-metagenome-genome-assembly--contig:-NODE-247-length-17961-cov-8.313582_pt1 | contig 17961 bp, 18 predicted proteins | sample MGYA00243553_ERZ652911 | MGnify/ENA primary metagenome ERZ652911 (study PRJEB26926, sample SAMN06164635) | human gut metagenome | biome: ENVO:00009003; feature: ENVO:2100002; material: ENVO:00002003... | reverse complement strand
TGACATAAAAATACCGACCTCCAAAGTTAGATTTTTTAGGTCTAACTTTTGGGGGTCGGGTCATTGCTCGAGTGCTTTTGTGAAGACAGGACAATAGAGATGTTTTTGCGTTTTCACTGTCTTGATTTGAACACTCGTCACAATCATTCTACATCACTCCGTTTCTGTTTTCAAGGCTGTTTACAGCGTCATCTCGATTTCCGTGCCGCCGATAAAGACCACCTTGATTTTCTCTTTTGATTCCAGCACTACGCATTCAATAATCTGTCGGACGAGCGTATCGTCATATTCCATCGGGTGATTGTTGCATATTTGCAAGACCCGGATGCGCTCGTCCGATTCGGAGTCGGATATTATCCGGATTATTATAACAACCGCGGGATCAGGCATAAATTGAATGGCCTGATACCTGCCCAACACAGATCTCAAGCCATTCTTGCTGCTCAATATTCAATTTGCACAAGGTTTTCAAAAAGCTCTGTCAGGCTTTTGGGTGCCGCTTCGGTTCCCGTGGGCGAGTAAAAGCACTCGCTCTGCTGCAAAAACAGAGTCCTTAAAGCCGCGGAGCCAATTTTTAATATTTTATGCCCAAGGATCTGCCGCTTTTGGGGTACGTACGCCGGTCAGCAGGTACTGCTCCCATAAGAACCATTTTCCGTCGCTTCCGCGTTGACGAAGTTTTATCGGACGCGGGTCATCTGCACCGCCGCACGGTATAAAGAGCTTCATATATCCCTGCTCCTCCGCCGAAACATGATTGCTTTCGACGACTATTGTATATGGCTCGGAAGGAGTGTAGTTATTCTCGGGTGTCGAACCCGCAAAATAAGTAAACGGAAGATAGGTTTTTCCGTCACGGAAACGGTCGTTCAAAAAGGAAATTTCCATTCCGTTCAGCGGACGCGGACCTCTGAGCCAATTAAGCATTTCTGTTCCGATGTTTTTGTCGGCAGCGTATGCACACAGTGCCAGCACGGTGAGAGCGGCGGCTTGGAACGGAGTATCAAGGCTTGCCTCGGGGAGCGCCTGCATTTCGGCAAGGCTTTCGGGCAATGCGGAAAATGTAAATGTTTCCCTTTTGTTACCCGCAGATTGTACGGCAGAAACAACTGCCTGCTGTGCTGTGTTTTTTAATTTATCAAAAATTCCCATTGTATCCTCCAATCTGTTTTCCTTCATTACCTTAATTGGCATTGAAGGATTTTAACAAGATTCAGTTTTTTATTTTCCACTTTATGCTATCTTCGTAAAGGGTATAACCGCAATAAGAACAGCATCCGTTTTCATCGGGCAGGAAGTTTGCTCCGCAGCTCGGACATTCTTTTTCAGTAAAGAAATCACCGTCAGTCTTTCTTTTTTCCGGATTTCTTGCTCTTTGCAGGGTCAATTTCTTTTTAATTTTTTTTGTAAACGGCTTTTGATTTTCGGGAAGGAATGTTTTGGTTCCGTAAATTTCAGCCGTAACCTTTGTTATCTCGTCTGTATTTGCAACCTTTAAAAGCTTGATTGTATCAACGCTGAAATCAAGCATATCCTTGTCGCTTTCATTTTTCAAGAAGTATTCGTTTAAGCAGGCTCTGAGGTAATTCTCTGAGTATCCTACGATTTTCTTCGCAAGGTTGTCTTGCTTAACTTTTCCGTAGATAATAGGCGAAACAATCACTCCCAAAGCAAGAATCGCTGCACCGACGCCGGCCGCAAGGGAAATCTCGGTGTCCTCGATTAAATATAAGCACAGAAAGACACACAAGAAAAGTATGGAGCCGGACACGATAAGCTGTAAAAATCTTTTCAGGTTTGTACTGATAGATTCATAAATCTCGAACGACTCGGTCTGCCAATCGTAAAACTCGTTTTTAATAACGGCGCCGCAGTATTCGCAGGTCACCTGCTGACTGTCAAGCTTGACACTTGCACCGCAGGACGGGCAGGTTATTCTTAACATATCGTTATAATAGCTTTTCTTTTTTTCTTTTTGATCGGCAAGGCGAACATGTCTTGACTGGAGTATTCTGAGATATGAATTTTTACGGTATATCTCATGCTGAACCGTGTCGTCTTTGGTTGACTCGAAACGCTCCAGTGTGCTGCACTTTAAAACCGATTCACGCCATTCTCTGCCGTCATCGCTCCATGTTTCAAAGTCATTTTTAGGGATGGGAACAACATCCGTAACGTAAATTTTTCGGCAAAGCTTATTTTTGTTAAGTCTGTTGATTTGGCTGACGATTTTTTTTCGGAATGCCATATCCATTCTTGCCGGAAGAAGGTCTTTATCCGCTTTTCCTAGCGGTATCAGAATTCTTTCAAAGGCATTTCTTATATCTTTTCGGATTTTTGAATTCCGAAGGGGAGCGTCCTTTTTTGCAAGCAATCTTTCAAGCTTGGCCTTTTTTAAATTCTGCGGACGGTATGCCGAAAAATCTATAACAAGAATTTTTTTGCCGATATAGTATATACATAATATGGCAAATGAAGCCGCAATTAACAGTGATATTGATAAATCCATAAAAATACCTCTGATTTATTGCTTGCTGGTTATTTCGTTTTCACTTTTCTTTCTCCGTTTGTCTTTTGCAACGTCGCATATCATTATAACAACCAAAAATATACCGCCGGGAATTGCCGCACAATAGAGAAGAAAATCGACGGGACTTCCCTCGGGAGAAATCTTGTACTCGCCTTTTGAGGTTTTATAAATCTCGACATCTATTGTGTCGCCTTTTCTCAATTTATCATAGGCATATTTTTTTGAGTAGTCGCTTGACCAGACACGCTCTTCACATTTTCCCTTATAGGTTTTTCCGTCAATAACATATGAAACCTTAAATTTATATGTTGTATACTTTACATCACCGGAATCATCCTTACTGTTGCTGGTTGAGAAGTCGATAATAACGGCAGGAATTTTCTGTATATCGGTTGAGTTTTTATAATCTCTGCTTTCAATTTTGCTCGAAACAACTCCGTAAATGCCCGCAACTATCAAGCTGACGCCGACGACTATAATAAATATAGTCATTTTAATATCTTTTTTTTCTTTTAATTTACTCATAACAAGATCTCCTTTTGCAAGCAGGACTGTACCTGAAAATGCTCAGGTACAGTCCCCGAATTTTTAAGCCATAACTATCTTAAGGCTGTCAAGAAGCTCTTTGATAAACGGGTCGTCAGCTTTGATATTCTTATTATTGATTTCAAGCTTGACAAGAAGTCCCTTTGTATCCGATGCACCTCTGTTTGCATATGTAACAAAGAAGTCCTTCTCATAGTATTCTGTTGTGACATGAACAGTCGAATAGGTGTTTTCACCGTATTGATCATCTTTGCCGATTTCAGATTCTCCGTTTTTATAGGTCTGAAGGTTGCAAAGCTTTATCGTGTTTTCAACAGCCTCTTCCTGACTGCGAACCATGTTTCGGGCTGTAGCGGTAAGAGTCGCAATAGATGAGTATGAGCCATCCTTATAGATATACAGAGTAACATCGCCATAGAGCGGATCATTTGAATCTTTACTAAAAGAATCAACCTCATAGTTGTAGCCGGACGGAAGCTTGAGAGTGATAAACTCTGCGTTGATATCTGCAGGTCCGTTGCCTTTGTCGCCCTTCTTCATTTCTGCCGCCGTTGTTACTTCGGCTGATGTGTCTTCCGTCTTATCAACTGCGGCAGTATTTCCTGTTGTGTTTTCCTTACCGTCGCCGTCAGCCTTTCCGCAAGCAAAAAGACTGAGTGAAACAGCAAAAATCATGAGTAATGCCAGAATTTTTTTCATGTTAATCGACCCTCTCTTTTTTTATTTTTATTTTTTTTGAATGGGATTGCCGTCTTTATCGGTGAATTTGCCGAGAATGATCTTTATCAGGTCAACAAGAACACTGATGCCGAAAATGCCGAAGGTGAGAATATAAAGAATACCCGATCCTACTTTACCCACATAGAAACGGTGTGCACCGATTCCGCCGAGGAAAAAGCAGAGAAGAAGGGCTACAAGCCAATTTTTTTCGGTCTGTCCGCTGACGTTGGCACCAACGGGCGCTACATAATCTTCAACCTGCTCGCCGTTGAGTATCTTTTTAACCTTTTCGGTCACTTCGTCAAGATACTCGCCTCTTTCAATAGGAAGATTAGCTACACCTTTTACGCCTTTTTGCATTACGCTGTTTTTGTCAACGCGCATACCGTTGACGGTCGTTTTGTTCTCCTGAATGTTTGCCATGACCTTGATTTTATTGTCGTCCTTGACAAAAACCCAAATCGTAACATCGAGGTTCGGTTCTTTCTCAAAAGAAATGCGCTTTCCGGGGATTCCCTCTTTGATTTTGAAGGGCATTTTAAAAGCCGAAGCGCGTGCGCTGAGCTTTTCGTATACCTCTTCAACGGTGGTTGAATAAGAGAGTTCAAACTCTCTCGGGGCTGTTGCCGTTGCAATTGATTTAATGTCTGCCATAGTTTTTTCCTCCAATATATTATTCCCTGCTTTAGTTAACACGGTATGTTATGATTTTCGGCACTTTTCTGTCAAAGTGCGTAATTCATTTACCAAATCCTCGTTATATATTTCCGCATTGATTTCTGTGCCGTCGTTCATCTTAAAATAAAGAAAGTATCCGCCGCCGTCGAGAACAAAGACTTTAATTCGCGGAGGTTTATACTTCTGAGCCTGTAAAATAAGGCCCTGCTCTTTCACAACGTCAAGTATTGCCGCGGCATCCTGTGCGCTTACTTTTTTATTCTCAAATTCTACCCTTGGATTTTCATAGTCGTAGGAATAGTTTGCATCAAAAAGCCATTCCTCATTTTCTTTTTTGAGAGAATAAGCATAAGAATCCGTGTAGCTCATTGACGAACAGGAAAAACTGATTACACTCACATCTGCCACAGTGTATTTTTTCTTTGCTCCGCAGCCGAAAAGACCTATAGGTAATAACAACATAAGCAAAAATAAGCTCACTTTTTTAATGCAGTCTGCTCGCTTCAAATTACAAGCGTGCTCCGCATTCTGGGCAGAATTTCGGCATAGGCTGACCGTTTGCCAGAGCCCATCCGCAGCTCGGGCAGCGTGAAGGCATTGCTGCAGGCTTTGCACAGCCGCAGCCTTGACAGAATTTGCCTTCGTTACGTGTGCCGCAGGATGAGCAAATCCAGGAAGCGTCAACTGTTTGCGGTGTAACGGGTGCAGCATTATTATAGGCGTTGTTTTGAACCTGAGCGGATGCTGCTGCGGTGTAGGCGACATTTTGGACCGTGTTGCCTGCAAATCCGCCCATATTCTGCTGCGGCTGACCGTAGCTCTGATTCATTTGGCTGTAGCCTTGGTTTACGGAAGCTCCGTCCTGCTTTATCTGCCGGCAAAGCTGCATAACCTGAACGGCTGTTTCATAAGCGTTCATAAGCTCCATCTGATTGCCCGATGAAATGCCCGATGTTACATCAAAACCTATCGGGTTCGTTATATATAGGTCGGTAACAAGGAAGCAAACTCTTATGTTGGATACCTCACGGATTTCGTTAGGCGAGGAACATGAGCTTGAATTACGCACAAACGGCTGAGCGGCAAGCGGAATATTGAGCATGGATGTATTCATCATATTGTTCATTCGGTTCATGTTTCCGCCGAAGCCGCCCTGATTGTTAAGCTGTCTGTTGTCGAAATCATCCCGGTTGTCGGGGATACCGTCGTTATCCGAATCGTCAAGTGTTCTGTATTCCGGCTCGATCCAGAAATCCTGAAGCTGAGAAAACTCAAACAACTGAGGGTTGCCGCTCCTGAAATCTCTGTTATCAACAGCAAAGATAAACCAGCGGTGATTAAAATCCGCTTGAAGCGTACTGTTTCTTCCGCCCGCCGCTGCGGTGCAGTTAAACTGCTGGTATTTCTGCTTTTTCTGCTCTCTCAGTTCAAGGTGAGCTTTAACATCCTGAACGGTTCTCTGCTTCCAGCCGCTTGTGAATGAGCCTAGCTTTTGCTTGCAGTCTGAGCAAAGCTGTCCGTCCGAAAGCTTTTTCTGAGTGAGCAGATTGACTTTATCACCGCATATGTCACAGAACTTTTTGTCAAATAATCCCATAAAAGATTCCTCCTTTTTAATGCACTTTAATTATTCTTTTCCGCCTTAATGCCCTTTAAGAAAGCCTCTTCAATGCCTTTCATATCGGAAATATCATCGTCATATAATTTCTCCAGTCTGAAGTCAACAATATAAGCTTCATCTGCGCAAGGAACAACAAGGTAATATAAATGCTGTGTTTTTGAATTGCCGTAGTATGTGTTGACCTTAAAAACGCCCTTGAAGCGGGCAATCTCGCACGCTTTGGTAAGTCACATTATAAAAATTCCTTCAAGTAATTAATTTTTGCCCTTTATCCGTTCCCGAGAACTTCCCATGTGTCATTCAACGCATCGTAAAAATAAACAAGGTTGTCACACACTCCGTAATAGCGCTCTCTGACGAATTGGTCGTCTCTGTTTGTGCCAAGCGCAAAAATCCAGCACGGGCGATCGTAAATTTCCTGGATTTGCCCTGTATATTGCACACTCATACCGATATTTATGTAGTACTGCACCTCTTGAGACTCCAAAAGAATTTCTCTGGCTATTGCAACATTTTTATCCTCGGCTTCACTGTCGTCGCCGTAATCACTGTATATGGAAAAATCATAAAAATTCTCAGCGACAAGATGTCCGTCCATCCCGGAGAGCATCGGAAACACCGAAAATGAGCTGTTTCCCTTTTCAAAAAGCAGCGATACGTTTGAGTGTATTTCGCTTTCATTGCAGCGCAGTAAAAAATAATCAATTCCGTAGCCGCTGTATTTATAAATTGCATCGTCAGTCTTTACGGAGTATTCGCCGTTATCGGTTATTTCCGCCCGATAAACAGAAGCAATGTATTCAGTATCGGCAATAACTACCGCATACAGCTCCGCACCGCCGACGTTTACAAGGGGAGAGCCGCAGAGGAAATCATATTTATCCGCATACTGACTGTTATCTAAAAAACTGTAAACCTCCTGCTCATTCGCCTCATAGCCGACATAACCGATATAGGCAATACCAACCGATTCGTTGTTATCGAGAATGGTTTTTTGAAGCCTCGAAAGATCGGTGTCATTTTGCACGGTCGTCAAGTGGGAGACATCGGTTGTTTTGTTTTCGGTCAAATCAGGATCATCGGAGGGTTCCGCCTCACAGCCCGAAAACACGGCAATCACAGCCAGAACTATAAGTAAGGTTAAAATATATTTATTTAGCTTCATCATATCATCCGCCTCATATTTATCTTTGCCGCCGACAAGGCTTGACATAAAGTGGTATTTTAGAGTTTCTTTAAATACATCGAGTTTCTTCTTTTCCTCGGCAAGGTTCTTACGTTATACTTGGATGTCTTTATTTCTGTCAAACAGAGCAACCAACAGGGCAATGGATTTTTCCATATCCTGTCTCGGGATACCTCTCAGTGGTCGGCGTTCATCTGTATTATCCTTGCCGTAGATTCTGAAGAAACTGCTCAATGCTATTCTGAAAGATAAGCCATCGAAGTCCATATGATACTGCACTTTCAACCAATTTACAAACTCATCTTTCATCCGGTATGGACCCATCAAATCATGGTTTTCTTTGCAAAGAAACGCATTATCGGCATCCTCTGTAGCACGGGCAAAACAGTACTTTTGACCACAGAACTGAAATGCGAAGAATATAGTATGGTGTCTAATGTGTTTTACGCCGTCACTTTTCAGATAGGTGTCGCCTCCAAAGACAAAATCTATTGCCAGCATGGCAGAGGATTTTCCGATAGAATTTGCGCCATCCTCTTTGCCAAGCACGACATTCAACCCCTTTTTGAATCGAATCGGAGAGCAAATTCACCCTGCTCCATAAACACTGGGGAGAACATCTCTAAAAGCATATAAACGCCTCACCTTTATTATTAATATCTGCTGCCCGCAGAGCATATAGGCAATCCATGACGGATAAAAAATCTGTCGCATCATTGAGTTCCGGTTTCAGTCTATCATATAACTCAAACAAATGAATAGGACCATCCTTGATTTCACTCAGCACTTTGGGTATTAACGCCACGGTGCTGTTTTATATGAGTATAATTTATTTGGTAATTGCATCGAACACCTCGCAACTCTGAATAAAATAGGAAACAACGATCATTTTTCTGTTCTGTTCAGCGTGAATTTCTCACCCTGTGTCGCCGTACCCTTGCCTGCGGTCAGCTCAAGCCCCGTATCGGTATACGCCACCTCGTACTCGCAGTCGGTCAGTGCCTCGGCTTCGAAGTCGATAGAGAGCGTCCTGCCGGACAGCGCGAAGCGGAATCTATACGGTGCGCCGGAGAGCCGTAGCTCCCCGCTGCCGTCCTCACGGAAGGTATAGACGCAGCTCCTGTCGGATATTGCAAAGCTGCCGTAGATGCTCTCGTTATGAGTGCTGCCCTCGGTATGGCCGCAGCCCCGGCACAGCAGCACGATGCCCACTATGAGCAGCACCGCCGCAAGGCCGCAGGCGGTAAGAAAGAGTGTCCTTCTCCTCTTTTGCTTTTTGATCGCCGCACGGCGCAGCTTACGCCTGCGGAGTATTTCCGCCTCGGTCATGGGTCTTGTCTGCGGCGGTATTCTGTTATCCTGCATTGCTTCACCTAACTTTACTTTTCTGACTTCATCCAGGAAGTCAAACAGCATCGGCAGACCGGTGCCGATGGGCGTTTCGTCCTCCCACAGACACATCTCGCCGGTCAGCGTGACGCCGGGCTTGGTCATACGGAAAAGGAAAAATCTGTCCGTGGCGGCACGCTTCCAATGAAGCAGGGATACCTCTCCGTCGCCGTTCGGCCGGGGATACACGGTCAAAGTGTGAGTGTCGCTTGCCGCCTTCCGGTCAAACTCCTGCATATTCGACTCGAAGTAATATCTTGAACGCCCGTCCTCACGGGAAATGAACAGCAGCTCCATGCCGTCGGTGGCGGAATGATCCGTCACCGCCTATTGTATTTAGGTTATTTCGATTTCGGAAGCGTTGGCTTATTCAGCCTCGGATTCCTTTCTCTTTTTGCTGCTTACGCCCAGCACGGTCAGAACGCCGCCGCTGACGAACAGAGCAGCCAGCCAACCGATGAGGTTGCTGCTGTCACCGGTCTGAGGAGACTTGGTGGAGTCGTCCTTTCCGGGCTTATCGGTGTTATTATCACCGCTGCCTGTATTGCCGGTGTTACCGCTGTCGGGGAGCTTGTCGATAACCGTGTTCTCGCTGCGCTTAGCGCCGCAAACGGTGCATTCCTCGTGCTTGATGCCGGTGGCTTCCTTGGTGGCGGCCTTGTCGATCACCCACTGGAAGCTGTGTGCTGCTGTGTCGGCCTTGTCGCCGCACTCGCACTCATGCCAGTGATTGGTGTCGTCATACTTCCAATCTGTGCCATAGCTGTGGGTATGTGTTGCGGGGATCGTTGCGGTTTCAAGAACCTTCTTGCAGACGGTGCATTCCTTATGCTTAGCGCCGTCAGCGGTTTCGGTAGCTGCCGTGTCAACGATCCACTCGCTGGCGCTGTGAGCCGCTACATCGGCCTTGTCGCCGCACTCGCACTCATGCCAGTGATTGGTGCCGTCATACTTCCAATCTGTGCCATAGCTGTGGGTATGGCTAGGAGGCGCATCCTTATAGGTGGCCTCAATCTTCACATCATTACCGGGCATGGTGAAGGTGGTGGTGGCGCTGGTCTCGTTAGCCAGCGTTATGCCGCCTGCCTTAACGACCCACTTAACGAAGTGTGTTCCGGCAGGAGCCTGCGCCGTAACGGTGACCTCAACGCCCTCCATGGCGCGGGTGATAGGTGTGCCTGCGGCAACGGTTGCCGTGCCGCAGGTGACGGTAACGGCGTAATCCCGCAGGGCGGGGATCTCGGTGTTCTCGCTGCGCTTATAGCTGCAGACGGTACACTCCTCATGCTTCAGGCCGGTCTGGGTCGTGGTGGCCGCCTGGTCTACCTTCCACACGAAGGTATGGGGCGCCAGGTCCTTTGTGCTGCCGCTCTGAGCCGGGCAGTCCTTGTCGGTGCACCAATGCCAGTGGCTCGTCGCGTCCGAATACCACGAATCATCGTAGGTATGGGTGTGGGGCCCCTCATATGCGCCCACGGTGATGGTCTGCCTGACCTTGATATCGCTATTGCCGCTGCCATCGTTATACTGGATCGTCACATCCTTCTGTCCCTGCGTGAGCTTGTCACCATAGAAGATCGTATAGCCGGTTTCAGGGAGGACAGCCTTAGTGCCATCGGTATAATGCACAGTGACCACCATGCCCGTCGGGTCGAATTTCTCTCCGGCCTTGTACTCGGTCTTGGTGGGCGGTGTTGTGATCTCGATGCTCTTCACCGTCTTGACGACCTTCAGCACCTCAAACTCGTGGAATACCCGCATATCGCCGCCAGGTTGAGTCGATGGATTCTCAAATTTGCTTGCCTCTTTCCCGTTTACGGTCACCTTATCCTTTGTAAGCCCAGTGCAGGTATACTCCGGTTTTGCGTTAACAAAGATTTCTACCGCATACTGCGTATTTGCCTGAATCGTGGCGTCAGGTGTCAGATTATCCCAGCCGCCGCTTGCATTGCGCTGCTTAATGGTAACCTTATGGATATCAACGCGCATCTGATCTGTTGAAGCCTCGATGTCGCCCGCCTTTGCATTCAGCGCATATCCGTCGATCTCGATCGGCAGCTCCGTGATCTCCTTTGTTACCGCTATTTTGTAAAAGTTATGTACGGTAACCGACTTCGTCTTGCCTGCAAACACTTCCTGCTCATTGCTTTCAACTGTGTTGCCGGGTTGATGGGACGCATTCTCCCAATCATATTTGTCTATTGTAGCATGACCGGTTTGCTTTACGACATATTTTCCTTCCTCGACTGGCACATACTCTGTGTGCTCTGTCTCGCCCGACTTAATGGTAATGTCCACATATTTATAGTGGCCATAATTAGCGTATTTGCGGAGAATCTCAAAACTAAATGTCTTGTCTCCTACATTGTCCCCTTCATACACCCCACTTATATCCACGGTAATCTTCAGCGTACCCGTTTCACCCTCCGCTGCAAGCGCCGTTGCGGGCGCCATGCATAGCACCATACAGAGCACCAGTACAATGCTGAGCCATTGCTTTTTCATGATTCCTTCCTCCTTAAAAAGTATATAGACTCTCGGAATCTCCAGCCCATTGAAAACACTGGGTTTGGAGGTTCCTTTTTTATCGAAATCACCCACTTTTTTTGCAAAAAGAGCTTTACAAACGGCTCGAAAAACGAGGCGCTTCGCGCCCTTGTTTACAGAAATGACTTTTGCGAACAGTGGGCGACTTCGATGTTACCGATTTATCCTGGCGGCCATGTGGCCTACCAGAATTTTGTGGTTGAGCAGTTGCGCAACCACTATGCCAACCCGGTAGAATTGCCGGATAGGCTATTGGACATTGCCGAGCGCTTTTGGGAGAAGAACCTGACGGGCATTGACACGCTCATGCAGGAGTGCTACTCCCGGTTTGGACCAAAACCAAGACCTCCGTCTTGTATACTGCGCTCAGTGCTGTTGTCCATCACCTTGTGATTTAAACGCTGTCGATCACCGAAGCAAAGTAGTTTTCGGACACCGAGCCAAAGAGAAAAGCGTCTATCAGACCCTCGCGCTTTGCCTGCCGTACCTTTTCGGTCAACTCTCCGTCTGTATCGTCATCCACAAAGAGAATGACACGGCAGTTTTCCGTGTTCCGTTTTACCTTGTCACGGATTGCCATTCGTTCTTTGAACATCCATGGCGAATACGCCTTGACCTCCATTAAAAGCACATCCGGTCGATGCGTTTTGCACCACTCGGCGGTTGCGTCCGGCGACTCGGAAATCACAACTTGGCAATCGTCCAATTTTTGCATTAGCATTCGCTCCATGGTGTGCGCATGGATACCGCTCTGAATATCCAGAACGATTTTTTTCATCATTCATCACCACCTTCTAAAAGCACAACCCTAATCTTACAGTATCTATTGTACTGATTTTTTGGCGCTTGTCACTGGCACTTGTGCCAGTAACAGAAGAAAAATCTCGATTTTTTCAAAAAATTTTTGCCTTTTGGGCACGAAAAACCCCTTGACCATACAGCCAAGGGGTTCACTTTCTCTTATTCGTCTTTTAAGGTGGTTACCATGAGCTTGTTTTCAATGGCGGTTGCGACCAGCGCTTCTCTGCTTTCAAAGCCGCCCTTTTCCACCATATCGTCCAGGTTCCAGCGAACGCCGTTTTTGGAAATGCTCAGCTTATCGGCAATCTCCTGATAGGTAAAGCCCTTTATATAAAGGCGTAGGATGTCTAACTGCCGGGGCGAGAAGGCATCGGACATCGTCCCCTCCATTTCAATGGCCGGAGCGATATCGGGAAATACCTTTTCCCCTGCCAGGGTGCGCTTTACCACGCTCATCAGTTCCTCTGTGCCGTGGTCCTTATACCACAGGCTGTCGGCTGCACCCATTTTGGCTCTTTGCAAAACTTCGGGATCGACAAGCGAGGTAGCCACAACGATTTTGATTTGCGGAAAAGCCTTTTTGATGCGCTCTGCGGCGGCAAGACCGGAGTGCTTATGCTGCGTCTGCACATCCATAAGGACGAGCTTTACGGTGGCGTCGCAGTGCTTTTCCGCTTCAAAGGCGTCACGGAAAACGCCGACAAGATGAAACTCGCCGTCTGCCGCAAGACGATCGACAAAGTGCTTTTGGATGTATAAATCATCCTCTACAAGTATGGTGTTTATCATAGGCTGATCTCCTTTGTGGGAATCGTAATCAGAAGAGCAAAGCGTGGATTGTGCGAAATATGCATTTCACCGCCGGAGCTTTCAATACTGTGGCGAAGCGTTGACAGGCCGCTGCCTTCCTTTATCGGCTCTGTGGGTATTTTGCCGTTGTTGGTTATGGTAACATCATAGCGTTCGCCGCGCTGGGCAATGCGGATAAATACCTCATTCCCGTCTGCGTGCTTGATGCAGTTGGTCACGCACTCCTTGGCGGCAGCAACGGTCAGCTCCTCGGCTGCGGTATCACGGGGCAGGTAGCCGTCGATTTTTACAGCCACGCCAAGCTGCCGTGCGGTTCTGTTTACCTCGTCCATTGTGCTGACAGAGGTGACACGGTTGCTTGCCAGCATACCAATGGCATTTTGCAGCGCCTCAAGCTTTCGCTCGGTATTCTCACCGCTGTCTATGATGTCACGGATGGTCAGGAGGCTTCGGCCGATGGTATCGTGAATATAGACCTTCAGGTCAAGGCTTTCCTTTTCCTTGACATCGTCCTCCATGCGGGCGTACATTTTCCTGAGTTCTCGGTTGACTTCCGCCAGTTCTTTATTTATTTCCTCTTGCTTTTGATAGCCGTTATACAGCTCGGTTACATTATGCGCCGTTATCTGCTGCCAGCGGTCATCGCCGTCCACGGTGATATTCTGTGTGCGGAATTGCCAGACTGTCTTGTCGGGCAGGATGTAGCAATCATCCTTGACGGTTACGGATCTGTCCGGCACGCTCAAGGCATTTTCCATATCGCTTTTGATTTGCAGCTCGTGGCCGCAAAGGGCAAAGGAGAGCCGGCGCATACGGTTGTTGCACAGGATGATCCTGCCGTTCGGGTCAGCAAAGCAGATGCCCATGGGCAGCTTGTCGGTTGCTTCCTTAATGGAGAACGGCGATAGCTCATTCTTTTTACGGCGGTATTCCCGCGGCAGAGCAATGGCAAAGTGAACTGCCGCAAGAAAAATGGCAGAGGCAAATATCAGCCACGGTGCGCCGAGCAGAAATGCGTCCCCGATATTATCGGGATCTGCCTGGGAAACGGAGAACAGCAACGGGATCATCACCGCTATAACCGCCAGACTCAGCAGGCTACGCACCGGCTTATTGCTGCGGAGAAGCTGATATATAAACAGCCCGATTTCAAGAACAATTTCCACAAGCATAATAAACGGCAGCATAGTCTGCCAAAATTCAGAAAGGGAAGAAAATGCACTCATTTCCTGTCACCTTCTTTCGCTTCAAATACAAGGCGCTGGTATTCCTCGTCATCCTCTTTTTCACAGCGGATACTGTCTCCGTTTACCAAAGCGGAAAGGTCGGCTTTGCAGCACACATTCAGTGACAAGCGCAAGCCGTCTGCCTTTATGAGGCTTACCTGTATGCCTGTTAAATTCAAAATGTCGGCTTCAATAACCGATTCATAAAAATCAAATACAGCGGTCGCCGTTTTGCTGGAGAGCATGGAAAGAGACTCGTCCACATAGAGTGAGCTACGGACACCCAACAGCTTCAGCGTTTGGAGTGACTCATTAAAGGCACGGTGGAGTTCCGTTGCCGCTATTTTAATATCTCGGTCGGTAAGGAGCGTCAGATGCTTGCGGCGTTTAATATAGCTGCACAGCACGGCAATCTCGGCGAGGAGTGTTTTGGCGCTGTCGGGATCGCTGCTTGAGATTCGGCGGTATTCCTTGGTGAGCTCCGCAATGCGGTCTATCTGCGTCTGCGTAGCGGAACGCAAAAGATCATACAGACGATTTTGCTCCTCCACCTTGCGGCGCTTGGCTTCACGCTTGTATTCATAGCGGAGTATCTCGTTTCGGTCGGCAAGCTCATCTGCAAGAAGCTCGGAGTCCTCCTTGATATCGCGCAGAGCCGACAAATCCTCTGTCCACACAGCATAGCCGCCGTCAATGGGCATGGTGTGAACGGTCAAGCCGCCGCCCAGCGTAACCGGGCTTTGCTCGGCTTTTTTCATCGTTCCCTTTGAGATAGGCGCAGTGTTTACAGCTGCATACCGAACGGTAAAGTCCCTGTCAGTAATCTCTGCCGATGTGCCGACAGAGGAGGCAAACAAGTCCACATAACGGCTGTTTGAATGTATATATCCGCAGGCGATGCAAAACTCAAAGGTCAGAATATACATCACACTTTGGAACGCGGCAATATCGCCGAACAAGTGGAGCAGCCAATCCGCACCCGCATAGTAAAGTACGCTGTAAACAATCGCCAGCAGCATAGGAACAATGGGAATAAAGTGTAGCCTTCCTTTTTGCACACGGCATTTGAAAAACATAATTACGAGTGCGGCAAAGGCACACAGCACCTGCCAGCCTGCAATAATGAAGTAGCCTATCGAGTAGCCGTTGCTTTTGTCCGTCCACACGGCGGCGTCCTTCGGAAAGGTAAATACGAATTGGTGCAGGTCATTTGTGAGCACGAGGAGAAGCAATACGCCGGAGATGATCCACAGAACCGACATTCCCTTGGGGAATTTGTATTCGTCCGGCTTCCCCAATGACATAGCAATCAGCAGTGCCAGCATAGGCACAAACAGCATGGGCAGATAGAACAGATACCACAGGTAACGGACGGCATCCGGCTGCCAGAATATAAAATACTTTGCCGAACGGACTACCATCCAGATGATGAGAAGCACCGCAGTGACCGTCATAAACCTGCGCACCTGCTTTTGCACGATCCGCTGGCGGACAGAAAGCCCCCAGGCGGCGAACAGACCGATATAGATAAAGCTGCGCAGATAGGAAAACAGCATCGGATAGAAGCTGCCCCTGCCCACAATTCGGAAGCAATATGCCAGTATCACGGCAAGTACAGCGATGCCGCTTATTATGATAGTGTTCTTTTTCTGTTCGGTCATAAACAGACCCCATTTCGCCTTCATTCGTTTTTGTTTTACCTTTGGTATACCTTTTTAAATTAGATTATAGCATAAACCTGTCTATTTCTCAACTGCTTCTTACGAGGCTTTGCACAAAAGCCACACTTTTTGCCCCACAGCAGAGAAAAAAGGGCGGTCTTTGACCTGCACAAGTCGAACCGATTCCATCTTATACTCCGCCTTGATAGAGTTATTTGTCTTTCCTTTCTGTTGTAGTTATTCTGCAGTTCCTTGACATATTCATAGTTCGGCGAGTAATCTCCCCGGAACACCGAGTCGCCGTCTGCGTTCTGTTTCCAGGTACAGAACATAAAGCCGTTCTTTTCGCTGTAGGTTGCCGCCAACACAGTATCTCCGAAAGCGGCAAGCTGTCTGTAATCGGAGACATCGGCAGCTTGCATCTGCGGTGCGTGTTCGCAGAGTCCGACATATTTCCGCACCGTAGAGATCTCATCCTGAATATCTGCAATTTTACTGCGGTATTCATCCGAGATGTTTTGGTCGGCGTTGCTTAGAAATTGACCGTTGTATTTTATCCGGCAGAGGGGGATGCCGCCCGAGGACACTTTCATCCATTCGTTGCCGTCCATCTTGGTGTCGTACCGAGCTTTGAGGCGTTTGGCTAATTTTTTCTGTAGCATATTTGATTACTCCTTTTCAGGGTAATAAAAAAGGCAGATAGATTTTTGCTTTCTATCTGCCTGTGTATCTGATATTTACTTTTCGGGAGTTCAAGTCTATCCGCAAAGGGAAAACGGCGATTTTACATCTGCGTTTCGGTACAGAGAAAAATCGCCGTTTGGGTAGCAAAAAAGCCCGATATATTCGGGCTTTTCGCAGGAGACATCTTTTTTGTCTCCACATTATGGCGGAGATGGAGAGATTTGAACTCTCGCGTCGGAGTTACCGACCTACTGGTGTTCGAAGCCAGACCCTTCAGCCACTTGGGTACATCTCCATATTAAATTATCGTACTCAACTATTATAACGGCTCAATTAAAAATTGTCAATACCTGTAACTAAATTATTATTTTATCATAAAATGAAATGAATAAGCAATACCGAATTATTTTTCGTAAGGCGGGTGATTTTATGGCTTTTGACACAAGAGAATTGTTTGCTCGGTTGTTAAAATGCGAAAGCGGAGGAGAGGGGATTGAAGGTATGCGTGCGGTTGCCTCTGTGATTATCAACAGGTCAACTGTTCCTTACGGGGAATTTGCACGGATAAGCAACGGTGGAGATGTGCGGGCAATCATTACACAGCCAAATCAGTTTACCTGCTTAAAGACTTCCGTAGGGGGTCAGTACAATTCGCAAAATGTGTATAATATTGTACCTGAAGATATACACTACGAAATTGCAGATTGGGCACTTGCAGGCAATACCGACAGCTCGGTCGGCAATTCTTTATTCTATTTTAATCCTTATTCCTCAACCTGTCCAAACTATTTTCCTACCAATATCGGCGTGATTTACAATCGTATCGGTAAACATTGTTTTTATTCTCCGACACAGGCTTACAAAAACACATAGGAGTGATTTGTTTTGGTAAATTACATCAACAATAAAAAGGCGCAGCAGCTCAACCCAAATACTCTGTATAATCTCGACACCAATCCCTCAGCCTGCAATAATTATAATTGTATAAACAACCAGATTCCAAATACCATACAGCAATACGGTTACGAAATTCCATCCATACTTGACCTGGCTACATTGGTTAGCCCCACAAGTCCGAATTATCAAAGTTTCAGTCCTAATCAACAGGCACTGAATAGAAGAAATCCTGCATCGGGGCAGTCGATAAATCAACTTACACAGACAATCCCTGCCGAAAGTCAAAATAACGAAGTTGCAAATGATTTGGCGGTTCGTGAAATTCAGAACATAGATTCAACCCAGCCGTACAATCCCGAAACATTGCCGACTCCCGCAATGATAAACGAACAGAATATGCAAAATATGCAAAACAATCAGACTGCAATGTCGACGGCAAGCCTTTTGACAGACATAAAAAATCCGTATGAGGTAACAGCCGAAAGTGTGCAATATCTAAACGGTTTTATACGCACTCAAATCGGAAGAAGAGTATCCATTGATTTTCTTGTGGGTTCAAATACAATTGTCACAAAATCAGGATATTTGCTCGGCGTTGCGGCAAACTATATTCTTATAAACGAGCTTGACACAAACGACCTTACAACCTGCGATTTCTATAATAT
>ENA-OYDO01000241-OYDO01000241.1-human-gut-metagenome-genome-assembly--contig:-NODE-241-length-18300-cov-3.744588_pt1 | contig 18300 bp, 7 predicted proteins | sample MGYA00243553_ERZ652911 | MGnify/ENA primary metagenome ERZ652911 (study PRJEB26926, sample SAMN06164635) | human gut metagenome | biome: ENVO:00009003; feature: ENVO:2100002; material: ENVO:00002003... | reverse complement strand
TGCTCAGGAGTCTCGTGGGCTCGGAGATGTGTATAAGAGACAGCTTTAGAGTGTAAAATATTACTTATAATTGATGATTCCCATTTTTAAGTGTATAATTATATCATTATTTTGTCTCCAAGAAAGGAAGTGTACACCATGGGTATGGCTTTGAAGATACGGACGATACTTTTGGAGCGAAAAATGACCATTAAAGAACTTGCTGAAAAAGTCGGCACTTCTGGAAATAACTTAAGTAGTAAGCTTTTACGTGATAATCTATCCGAAAAAGAATTGCGCGACATTGCAGAAGCCCTCAACTGTGACTATGACGGTATTTTTACCTTTCGGGATACTGGCAAGCGAATTTAACCATCCAAGAGCGCATTCTGCTGTGGATGCCCTATCCCAATATTGGTGCAGTAAATGCATTCCGCCGCCCCCGAATGAAAATTTCCAAATATGCGCGAAAAAATGCGTCTGCCGGCCTTCTGCATATTGACAAATTTTGCCGGGAACGCTATAATAAAAGCCGCTGTGCAATGAAAATAAAAGGGAGTAGCTGGCAGCCTTTTGGGCTGGAGCAGGCGGCGTCAAGCCGATGATTTTTCATCCGCCCCTGTTTGAAACAGCGAGACTTTTATTGTGGCTTTTGGCTGCAATGAGAGCTTTTTTTTTGCTCTTTTGCCACGGCGGCGGATTTCCCGCTTTTTCTGTTTTGAAAAAACAGTACAAGACAAAAGGACGGTGGCACAACAGTATGGATTTTTTTGAAACCCTGTTCCAGTACCTGCTCAGTGTAACCTGGCAGCAAGTCGTCATGTGGGCAATCGGCGCATTGCTGATTTTCCTGGCGATTAAAAAGGACATGGAGCCGACTCTTCTGCTTCCCATGGGCTTTGGCGCTATCCTGGTGAACCTTCCCTTTTCGGGAGCCATCACCCAGACCATCGGCGGCCTTGTGCAGGAAGGCCCCATCGACACCCTGTTCGATGCCGGTATCGCCAATGAGCTGTTCCCCCTGCTCTTGTTCATCGGCATCGGCGCCATGATCGATTTCGGACCCCTTCTGGCCAACCCCAAAATGCTGCTGTTCGGGGCGGCGGCTCAGTTCGGTATCTTCTTCACCCTGAGCATAGCGTCCCTGTTCTTCGATATGAAGGATGCGGCCTCCATCGCCATCATCGGCGCCGCCGACGGCCCCACCTCCATCTTTGTGGCCAACTTCTTTGATTCGAAATATCTCGGCGCTATCATCGTTGCGGCTTACTCCTATATGGCGCTGGTGCCCATCATCCAGCCTCCGGTCATCCGGCTGATCACCACCAAAAAAGAGCGCCAGATCAAAATGGAGTATTACAGCGGCCATGTATCCCAGCGCACCAAGATCCTGTTCCCCATCATCATCACCATTGTGGTGGGCGTCTTTGCTCCCACATCGGTGGCTCTGGTTGGCTTCCTGATGTTCGGCAACCTGCTGCGGGAATGCGGTGTGCTGCGCGCCCTGTCCGAGACCGCACAGAATGTGCTGGCCAACCTCATCACTCTCCTGCTGGGCCTGACGGTGGCCTCCAAAATGCAGGCGGAAGCTTTCCTTGCTCCCGAAACGCTTCTCATCCTGGCGTTGGGCCTGTTTGCCTTCGTCTTTGATACCGTCGGCGGCGTTCTGCTGGCCAAGCTGATGAACCTGTTCAGCAAAAAGAAAGTCAATCCCATGATCGGCGCGGCCGGTATTTCAGCTTTCCCGATGTCGGCGCGTGTGGTGCACAAAATGGGGCTTCAGGAAGATCCGTCCAACTTCCTACTCATGCATGCTGCAGGGGCTAACGTATCCGGCCAGGTGGCTTCGGTCATCGCCGGCGGGCTGATTATGAGCCTGATTCCGCGATAAACAGGAGGGATATGTGCTATGATGGAATTTTTTGAAAAAATTGGCGAAGCCGTTATCCGCTTCTTCTATGGTCTCAATGGTGAACAGTTCCTGCAATCTTTGATCTATATGTTGTATGGCCTGGGCGGTATCTTTATCGTAGTGCTGATCATCTTCCTGGTCATCGTTGTTCTCAACAAGATCCCCGCCGGGAATAAAGAGGACTCCTCTGAGGAATAACTGCCCTTATGATCCCGGGGTGAGGGACAAGCAAACCATAAGCTTATGACCAAAAAGCCAGCGCCTAAAAGGCGCTGGCTTTCCTTTTGATTTCGGAACCCCCGGCTCTGCCGGTGGAGGTGCCTCGTAAAAAGCTTTCGCTTCAAGCACCGAGCGAAGCGAGCGGCTAACAGCAACCTCCTGAAAATAGGAAAACTTTCGTTAGGACAGCAAATCGCCCGTTTACGGGCTGCGGGGCAAGTGATGCAAGTGGAATATTAGAGGCTGGCCGGTAATATGCCTTTCTTGGGCTTACTCAAGCCACCGGCTTAGCCGCTGGTTATGACTCTCTTGTCGCGAACCTCCCGGTTGACCGGGGAGATAAGAAAAAAGCTTTAGCAATAGATTTCCCCGGAATCCTTGCCAAGAAGACCGGTTGGAAACGCCGTCTCGTCCGGTTGGCTGGATGCCCTTTATCTCATCAAAAGATTTTACAAACGGTTGGTATAAAAAACAGGCACGGACAAGAGATATAAGGCAGACAGCGGCTCATATCTGGCGAACCAGAGACCGCAAGGCGGGCTCAACATTGGCTGATGTGGGGGATACGCTTTTATTTTAAGAGAACAGAAGTGTCTGACCGATAGAGCTTCGCCCAATCTCCTCACAACCGAAAGTGCTTACAAAAAGCATCCCCCGGACAAACTGTCCGGGGGATGCTCGCAATCCATTACAGGATATATGGCTTTTGCTTTCTTATTACGCCGCAGTTCCAAAAGAGGTGATCTTTTGGGTGGCATATTGCAGGATCATCAGGGCGTCGGCCGCGGAAACCCCGTCTTCGCCATCCACATTGGCTGCCGCCAGCTGCGCATCGGACAAATCGATCTTATCGGTTGCCGCCTGCAGGGCAAGCAGTGCATCCGCCGAAGCGATTTGGCCGTTGCCGTCCACATCACCCAGGGCATAGACCGGTTCTTCCAGCGTCACAGCAAACTGGATATTGTCCAGATTCACGGTACCGGCCTCGGTATCGGTCACCACAAACTGCAGCGCCGTCACATTGGCCAGGATGCTCTGCACATCCGCTACCGCCTCTCCGTCAGCATCCACCAGATTTTCCAGAGAGAAAGCGAGACGGGTGAAATCGCTGCCGGCAGCAAGGGTAGCCGTGTCGGCGGAAGTATAGGTGTTACCGCCCGACTGCAGCATTAGCTTCACTTCCTTGGCGCGGTCATCGGGATTCTTCATATCCACCGACAAGCCGCCAAAGTTTTCAAACTGGTTTTCCAGGCTGCGGTACACGCCCAGAACCGGAGCAATGGTCGCCGTGGTGCCGGTATACTCCACCTTCAGCGACGCCTTGCCTTCGGACTTGTCTTCGGCATCGTAGCTGTGGGTCGCGCCCTCTTCCGCCACCGTCCACAAATCGTTGAAGGCTGCCTGCTGGATCGCATTGCTCGTATCCAGGGAGGTCCACACCTCACCGTCGGCATACATCCAGTCGTTGCTGTGGAACAGGTTGGCGTCCACCGTTTCAGTGGAGGTACGGAACGGAATCGCGGCAAACCCATTGGATCCGGCCAGGTTGCCCGCCATGTTAAAGGTGGTAAAGGCATAGGTCACATTCTGGGGAGCAGCGACCCAGTCGCTCCACACCCGAACGGTGTCCTCATCCACAATCTCGGCCTGTGCATTGACATAAACGCCATCCGCACCCGCAATGGCAAAGCCCTGTAGATTTTCCGAATCGTTTCCGATCTTCAGGCCCTCGGCCCCTACATGGCTGAAGGTGACCTCAATGGCATTCCCCTTCACTTCCATGCTCTCGTACACCGGCGAGGTGGTTTCTCCCTCACCACCATAGACCATGTTATAAGCCGCTGTCGCCATCCGCTGGCCCACCGGGGTCTTGTCGGTGGGATGGATGGGGCTAGCCGACTGACCACTGGTTTTCAGGTGGGTCAACGGCAGGTCATAGATCGCGATCTGGCCCATAGTATCCGGGTTGGCCGCCCACGCTTTGGACATGGATTCTGCCATATAGGCCAGATAGGTGGAAGAGCTCATGCCTTTGGTTGCACTGTAGTAATGCGGGGCCAACTGGGCAAAGATGAAGGGAATCTTCTCTTCGGTGAACCCAAACAGATTGCTCCAGTCTTCCTGCAGCAGACCCAGCGCACGGTCATAGATTTCCGGTTCGGTCGAGTTGCTTTCGCCCTGGTACCAGATAACACCCGCCACATTGTAGCCTTCCAGCGGGCCAATCTTCTGGTTGTACAGAGCCGACTGCCGGTTGGCCTGAGCGGGCCACCAGTTTTCGTCGCAGTATTTGTCGTTATCGTCCAGATAGTCTTTGTACACCTCGTCGCTCTCCACCGCTTCACGGGAGATCCAGGCTTCAATCACCGTGCCACCCGTCGCCGTATGCAGGATACCGACCGGCATATCCAGTTCCTCCTGCATCTGCACCGCAAATGCATAGCCCACAGAGGACAGGCTCTGCACCTCGGCAGCATCGTCCCCGGACCCCCAGTAAGCCCCCTCAACACTGTCCACCGGGGTCAGGGGCTGCTGGGCGTCCTCCGCGATCGGATAGCTCGGCTCAATATAGAAACGGATATTGTTGTTCTTGGCATTTTCCAGAATTGTATCCTTTTGGCTATCGTCCGCAACCGGCAGCGCCATATTGGACTGTCCAGCCGCCACCCATACTTCACCGATCAGAATATCCGACAGCACCTTTTCGCTGCGGGTTTCACCCTCGGCGTCCGTGTCGGTCAGGGTGATGGTATAGGCGTCGTAACCGCCTTCCAGGGCCTTAAATTCCACTTCCCAGGTACCGTCCTCGGCAACCGCCACCGGCGCCAGGGTCTCCACCGGGGTTTCGCTGCCTTCTTTGGTCAAAACAGCGGTCACCGTATCCCCGGCTTCCGCCGTGCCCCACACGCGAATGGGCTTGTTCTGCTGGAAGATCATGCCGCTGTCAAACAGAGTGGGCAGGGTCATCTCCACCGGGTCATTGGTGGTATCGATAAATTCCACGTTACGCAGCTGCATGGCAAAGGTATGTCCAGCTTCTCCAGCGTGGTTCACACTGTCAAAATAGATATAGATACGGTTGATCTCGGAAAGATCAATGTTCCCGATATTGTTGATCGTGGCAAGGGGAAGCTCCAGATGGTTCCACTCCCCAGCTATAATGTTGGGATAATGGGTCCGGCTGTAGAAATAGGCATAACTTTCGCCGGAATTTTGTGAGTAAAGCCGTATCTGACCGGAAGAAAAGTAATCGCTGACAAGATCCGGATCGGTCTCGTCCACCACATGCATGTCCAGAGACAGGTAAACATTTTCCGGGTTGTGGCCGCTCAGGTCAATGGCTTCAGCAGCCGTAACATTTCCGCTGTTCAGCGGCGTTGTGGCTTCCGGATAATTATTGGTCGTTTTGTAAACCGTTTCCTCAGTGATGCTGGGCCATCCACCAGGGCGGGGCTCGGTGTCCTCATACACCGGCTCTTCCTCCGGAGCATACCGGGTATCCATCAGCACCGCGTTTGCAATGCGGATACGGTAATGGTCATAATTGGCAAAATCGTCAAAGCCCCAGAAGCCCAGACGGAAGTTGTTGATATTGGTCAGATCAATATTACAGGTGTTAGCTGCAATTCCCTCTTCCTTCTGTTCAGTAGAGAAATTCAGCTGCAGCGTGTTCCAGCCGGGTTTCAAATCAAATGTATTGGCCTTGTTCCAGTTCCAACAGGCCTCGTAATAAACGTCTTTGCCATCTTCTTTTTCAATGGAGCTGACAAACTGGAACTGTCCCTGGGAATCCTCAAAAATGGTAAAATCGTCCGGATTTTCCCGGTTCTCGATATACACATTGATAAACAGGGCCAAGTCGTCATAGGTAATGGTAGAATCCATCTCCTGGACATTGATGTGCATGTCGTTGTTGCTGGCCTGGTATCCGCCAGTGTTGGCATTGGCACTGCCCGATTCCATCACGGTGGCCAAGACCTTATGGTTCGGCTCCTGTACCCCCGCTGTCGCGGTGTCCTCAGCCGAGACCGCCGCCGGCCCCATCATCGAAAGGGGCAGGGCGATCAATGCCGAAAGGCATCCCGCCAGCAAACGCTTTGCTTTTTGCATGTGCTTTCTTCCTTTCCTTTTGAATAAGATTGTCTAAATTGAACCCTGACTGAATTTACAAATTCCGCCGGAGAACCGACCGATGGAAATTGGGTACCCCCACCCTTGTTCAGGATAGGGGTACCATTCACGCCGGCTTTCGCCGTTATTCTTCCGCTGTCGGCATCTCAAATTCAATACCGACCTGTTCTTTTTCCACGTCAGCGCCTTCGTAGGTGTAAACAAAGAGGGTCTGTTTGCAGTTCATGCAGCCGACCACTTTACCCTTGGATCCACTATAGTAGATCGCATCGGGAATATTGATCTGGTCATCGGCCGCAACCGCACCCTGATCGGCTACCCAATCCAGCGCAAGCATGTCGTCAACCGACTCGCCCCACTTATCGGCCGCCTGCTGCACCGTCAGACGGGAATCGTTGTTGGCCACAAAGGTCGTGCCCAGAATGTTCAGGGTACCACCCTCGAAGCACTCACCGCGGAACACGCACCACGGCCAGCCCTGCACATAGTTGACCGTACCGCCCTTGACATAGGCAATACCTCTGGCGTTGGGGCTCCAGGAGTCGGAGTTCCACACGCTGATAGTACCGGTAAAGTCTTCGGTCGTATTGACGTTGTAACCGCCCCGCTCAATACGGTCATCCTGGTTGAACACGCCCATGGATTCGTACAGGGTGAGGTTCGCATCACCGGATTCACCCTTGATACCATCGTGGCAGCCGTCAAATGCAAAGCCCCACATGGTGCCGTCAAACGAACCGCCGGTATACGGGTCTTCAATCAGATTGATTTGGGTATGGATCAGAATGTTAAAGCAGGAGAAGAATTGGACGTTTTTGCAGTCGCCCAGTTCCACACCGGTAACGTTGCTGCGGGTATATTCCTGCAGCAGGTCGCTGCGGCTGATCGCCACCATTTCACCGGTTTCCGCATCCTCCTGTTTGTTTCCGGAATCGGTTCCATCAGGGGCCATCGGATAGTTGCTGCTCCAGCTGGAATAGTTGCCATGGAAGTTCTGCACCCATCCGCCGTCGATGCCATGACCCATGACCAGCGCTTTATACATAACCGCATTGGTCACATCCGAGATCACGATGTCATCGCAGCGATAGGTCATCGCATCAATGCCGATATAAGAACCCAACAGGCTGATGTTCTGGATCCAGCAACCTTCGTTTGCCCGGATGGTGGGCGGATATGCCTTGACCTTTTCCGCTTCCAGCACCGCCTTGTCGCTCATGCCCTGTTCGGGATAATAAACGGTAAAGCCGGTCGCACCGGAATTTTTCTGCATGGTGATCAACGGAGTGCCATTGGCGTTTCCTTTTCCGCCATATGCCAACAGCTGTGTTCCTTCCATGGTGCCGTTACCGAAGTGAGGCCCTTCAAATGTACCGCGCAGTTCCACACCGGAGGGGATCGTCAAACCGCCGTCCACACGGAAGTAACCGCCCTTGATGTACACCACGCCGCCGCCCGCATTGGCCGCCGCATTCAGTGCCGCCTGGATCGAAGCGGTGCTATCTTTGGCCGATCCGATCTCCGAGATGGTCATGACCGGCTCCGCACCGTAATCGGCAACGTCAAAGACCCGGTTGGTGGCCGCCTGGCGGGCCGGGGCAAAGCTATAATTGTAATCGTCGGTACGCTCCGGAATTTCATGGTTGCTGTCGTCCCGGGTAATGCGGTCGTCGCTGTCGCTCCAGCCCACGCCGGTGAAGAGCGTGTCGCCTTTAAAGGTGTTGCCCGTCAGCACAGCCTGGGCCACCCGGTTGCTCACCTTAAAGGTATTGGCGGTGCCGTTGAAATCCGTATTGCTGACATTCAGGTGACCGCCGTCCATGAAGACGGCGTTGTCGTTCCAGTCTTCAAATGTACACTGGTTCAGGCTGATACCGTAATCCGCCGCGTTCACGGCACGGATCGCATTGTCGGAATTGCGGAAGGTGGTGGTGGAAACCGACAGAGTTTCGTTGCCCTTGGAGCTGTAGTAGATACCTGCCTGCGAAGCGTCCAGATCGGAGTAAGACACCGACAGGCCCGGATAACTCATCGCTTCGATATAGATACCCACTTTCGTATTGCGGGTAACCAGCTTACCGATGGAATCGTTACCGTCGGTAAGCATGCAGGCATACCGGACATTGTTGGTGTAAATGTCGTACCAGTAGCCCCAGTCCTGACGGCCGGCTTTGATACCGATCACGTTGTTGCGGGCGTAATTTTCCAGCCGGCTGATCTCCGCCTCAGTCTGGGGAGAATTCGGCAGTCCGCTGTTTACCCAATACTTGGTGTCAATGCGGATCTTTTCAATACGCGGAATATCGTAAGCCTCGGAACCAAAGATACCCTGGTTCAGGATGGTGCCATAGAAGCCACGAATCAGCATGGAAGAACATCCGCTGTTATAAAAGCCTTTATAGGAGTTATACAAGGTGACATTCATAACGACCGTATGGCCGGTGCCCTTAATGGTGTTGGGATAGGGCTGCGGATTGGTCGGGCTCTGCTCCGGATACCAGACGCTGATGTTGCGCAGGGTTGCCGCAGAAGACATCGAAATAAACCCGGTATCCGTATCCAAAGAGGTGCCGCGATTGGCATAGGCCATCAGGATGGTGCCCTTACCCAGTCCGCCTTCGTCCGGGCTCATCCACTCGCCGCGCAGGGTCACGCCGGAAGGAATCTGCAGTTCGCCTTCCACCCGGTAAAAGCCCGCGGGCAGATAGACCGTACCGCCGCCTTCATAGCTGACCGCCGTCAGGCAGGCCTGGATCAGGTCGGTGCAGTCCTCTTTACCGGTCCGGTCCGCGCCCAGATCCAGCGGAGAAAGGACAAACACAATGCGCTCATCCGACGTCATGCCGTTGGAGTTCTGAGCCACCCGGGTTTCGATATGCTCACGCGCAATCTCCACCATGTCCGGCTCATACTCGTCCTCATCGTCTATAGGTTCCTCGTCTATAGGCTCCTCGATACTCGGATCCCATATGCTCTCCTCGCTGGACTCTTCGCTCTCTTCCGGGATGCTTTCTTCAGAACTTTCTACTACACTGCTTTCCTGGCTGCTTTCCTCCGAAGACTCGGGTTCCGGCTCCGGGTCCTTACTGCATGCGGAGAAGCAGAAAAGGGCCATGCACACTGCCATAAAAACAGCCATCAGTTTCACATATGTCTTCACCTTGTTAACCTGCCTTTCAATGAATAGTCAATATATCAACACAGCCATTTGGCTATTGTGACAAAGGATTATCTGGCAGTTAATACCAGAACTTCAGCGTCTTAATCTCAAACGGCCGGAAAGTCAACCGGTAACTCTTATCCTCTTGTGGGGTCAACGTCTGTTCGACGGTTTCCAGCATATCCGTGACCGCTACAGATTTTGCGTCAAAGCCCGGCCTAAGCACCACTTCCGCCTGACTCCCTTCGCATTCATACAGACGAGCGATAAACGCCTTTTCCTGTTTTTCACAGGGCTTGACAGTTTCTATGATCACATGGTCGCTGTCGGTTGTCACCGGTGCGCGGTAATCGGTACGCCCCGCCGTCGTCAGCACCGGATTGTTGAGTGCATAAGCCGGATAAACGACGCTCTGGGTGGTAAAGGGGCCCGGATGAGGACACAGGGAATAGACAAATTGGTGATATCCTTCATCGCCACGGGGATCGGGTTTACATCCTCCCTTATGCAGCGACAGAGCAATCCGGTTGTCGTACAGGCTCACACCATATTTGCAGTCATTGAGTACCGCCACGCCAAAACGCGTTTCGGACAAATCGGTGTATTTATGGTTGACCACTTCAAACTTGGCCTGTTCCCAACTGTTATTCCGGCTGGTTGTGCGCCGTACATAACCAAACTGGATTTCCTGGGTGGCGTAGTCCGAACGAACCGATGTGTCAAATACTGTTTTCAGGAAACGATGTTTATCATGCCAGTCAATCGCGGTTTCAAAATCAATGCGGGGAGAATCGGCATAAAAGACCATCTCCTGATAAAGCGTGGTTCTCTTTGAAAGCCGGTATGTGGTGCGAATCCGGAATTCCACTTCCCCGTCCGCAACCGGTTCAAATGCTTCCAGCTCGGCGCAGTCGGTCAGCTTCATTTCCAAATCGCCGTCGATATCCCAGTTGTCCCACGCATGCGGGACATCCTCGCCAAACAAGAACGTGTTCAGACTGAGTCCTTTCCCCCGAACCTCCCTGCCGGAAATCCGGTCGGTGAGAGAGGAAATATACCCTTTTTTGTCAAACACGACCACTGCCTGCGGCGTGGTTAGCACACTGTTTTCAAAATGGAAGGGGGAGGGCTGCGGCGTATATGTCCCTTCGCAGAGAGTAAGCGCCTTAGTCTCAAAAGGCTTCAGCTCCACACCGGCCACCCGCAAAACACGGCTACCGTCCCGGCGGGTAATCACCTGCTGCCGGTATCCTTCTATATAACCGCCATCCGGAACCGGCATTTCGATCACGTCCGACCGGGGAATGTCCACTGGATTGGTTACACTGACGGTATTTGCCGCCGGAGTTCCCTTCAAAAGTTCCCGTGTAAGGCCATTTGCCTTTTCAATTACCTCTGTGGTTTCCCGGATTGAGCGATCATGTACAGGGGCAATACAGGTTCCCGGCAAAATATCGTGGAACTGGTTGATTAAAAGCTTTTCCAAAAGCGGTTCTACCGGCGTTTCATCAGCCGCTATTCCGTCTGTAATCGCCTTTTCCACTGTGTAAAGCTCTGCGTTGTGGATGGCGATCTCCGCTTTCCGGTTGTTGCGTTTGATGGTGTGCTGATTGGTATACGTGCCGCGGTGTAACTCCAAATACAGTTCATTGCGGTATACATTGGGATGCACAATATCCCGTTCCAGCTCTTCCATAAAGCGGCCAACCGTTGTATAGGCGGCACGCGGAACCCCGTTGAGGTCTTTGACCCGTTTTGCCATCTCAAGCATGACCGGTTCCGGACCACCGCCGCCATCACCATGGCCAAAGGAGATCAACCGGGTATCGGTCACGCCCTTCTGAGAGATTCCTTCTTTACCGGGAGCACAAATACGGGGGATTAGTGCTTTGGGAGTTGTTCCCCCTTCTGTGCAGTTAAAGTGGGTAAGCACCCGTGAACCGTCGATTCCTTCCCAGTAAAAGGTATCGTAAGGAAATTTGTTTGTATCGCTCCATCCCACCTTGGTGGTCAGGAAATATGAAAGTCCACATCCTTTTAGGATCTGGGGCAACGCCGCACTAAAACCAAAGCTGTCCGGCAGAAAAAAAGCGTTGGAACTGTAACCAAACTTTTCCCGGGTGTAATTCATCCCCCACAGGAACTGACGGATGAGATATTCGCCGCCCGGAATATTCCCGTCACTCTCCACGAAGGCACCGCCGTTGGGCTCATAGCGCCCCTCCAAGATACGGCGTTTGATATCCTCAAACAAGGAGGGATAATAGGTTTCCATCCATTTCAAATGGCACGCCGAACTTTGCATGAAGGTGTATTCTTCATCAATATCCATCAGGTTCATCTGATTGGAATAAGTACGCGCGCATTTTTTAATGGTTTCATCAATTTCCCACAGCCAGGCTGTATCCATATGGGAATGGCCAATCAAAGCCGCGCGGGGCGCTTTGGGTGCGTTGGTTTCCGCAAGCAATGGCGCCATCACTTCTCGCGCCTTTTGCAGCGATGCCTCCACCTCTTCCCATTCCACTGTATCCATGGAATAAATCAATACCGTGTGCAGATCCAGAAAGCAGTTGGTAATCCGTGCTCGCCGGAAGCTTTCTTCCGGGAGACAATCCCGCAGCTCCAACAGAGTACGCAAATCGTAGGTAAATTCCGCGACAATCTGGTTTTGAGTACAGATTTCAAACTCGCCTACCGTATAACGGAAGGAATAATGAGTCGGTTCACAATAAGGGTAACAGCCTTCCCCGTTATGCCCGGCATAAGCCTCGACCGCCAAGTCAAAGGTTTCTCCCGCCGGAGTACCAGCGGTAAAGCGAGGGCAGTAATGATTGCCGTGGCAGGCAACCGCTAATTTGGTAGCAAAATTGCCGTACGGTTTCCCGTTGACAAACAACAGGCCTTCATACCCGCCAAAATGCGGCTTAAGGAACAACGGCTTCCCCGCCAGTCGTTCCGGAACCGTATAAGTGCCACGGAACCAGTTGTACTGCTTTTCCGCCCCCCACACATCGTCCGGCGAAACAGAACGATACTGTCCCTCGTCTTCTGGAGGGGCAAACAACGAATCAAAAGTAGCAAAACTTTTGACCGTCATGGTGTCTTCGGTACGGAAAAGATAGGGATCCAACCGTTTCAGCAACTCCCGTATCTTATGCACGGTTTTCTCTACTTGTCTCTCATGCATCATAGCTACTCTCTCCAACCCCGGGCTATGCCGTCAATCATACAGCAGGATATCATCCACATACAACGAAGCCTCTCTACCGGTGTCTCCCCGGTAACGCAACGCGATCGTCTGGATGGTTTTTCCCGTAAGGGCTTTTCCCAATGGAATGGTCACTTTTTTCCATGCACCAACAAGGAACTTCATAGCTGTCTCATCCGGCATTTTCCCGGTTTCAGATAACCACTGTCCATCTGTTGTCATCACATCCCACTCTATTTCGCAGCCTCCCTCATCCAAAGGACAAACAAAAGCCCGCAAAGTCATCGTGGGAGTTATCGTATAACTGCCGGTTTCCAATATACCCAGCAGCAGATTTGTCTTGTTTGTGGAGGGGGTCAGCCCGACATATAAGACGGAATCTCCCCCATGGGCTCTTTCGGTCTTTTCTACCGAAGCCCGGACAAGGCCTTCTTCTCCATCCAACAAATGAATGGTGGCCGTTGCATCGGTTTGCGCTTCAAATCCGGTCCGCAGATACACCGGACCTTCGGTTAAAGGAACCGGAACATGTTCCGGCAACTCCCTTTTATCACGGTATAAGCCGGTCAGCTTTCCAACCAGCCGCAAATAAAAATCACTGCTGACAAACATTCCATCCGCACATGTCGTCAAAAAATATTTATTATGCGGAATTTGTGAACTATCCTCCGCTGCTTTCATAATGGCGGTGGATTCGTCATACTCGTCAAACATGGCAATGTACAACGCGGTTGTGTGAATACGGGCAGCCGCTTTTGCCTGTTCCCAGAAAAAGCGTCCACCTAAACGCGGAATCGCATTTTTCGGACCATGCAGCCACAAAGACCAAGCAAATCCGGCAAACAAGACCGGCATATACCCTTGCCCTTTTGCTGCACAATACTCTCCGTCCAAACGAAGCAGCCGGTCATAATAAGGAGCCACTTCTTCACATTTACCGAAACGCCCCACCTGCCATGGAGAGATCATATCGAATTTCTCGTATACCGGGGCAAACTCCGGCAAGCTGTCTGTTCCACTTTCCCGGAACCCGGCCGGCGTTCCCACAATCAAGTAAAACCCTTTGCTGCGGGCGTGCTCCACCACTTCGAGTGCCTGTTCGGGTGTGCACCGGCAGTTTCCCTTCACGCCAAAGCCCCACAGCTGGAGCACCGGGCGGCCATTCTCATGGAGATAGGACGGAGAGTCTAAAACCCATTCCTGCAGCCGGTCAATATCCTCGCACATACGGGACACGAACTCTTCTCCCCGGCCACCCGATATATCATAACAAATATAAAAAATCCGATTGTATTTCTCCGCCGCCTGCCGGACATTTTGCATTACCCGCCGCATACGCGGGCTGGGAATATCCGAATAAAATCTCTGTAGCGCTACCCCGTCGATTCCATATTCGGCCATCCAGCGAAAATGGGTATTGACGGTTTGGGCCGAATAGGAAGAAAACAACGCCGAAGTCTGACCATTTCCATGACGGTCATATCCAGTGGGATGCAGTTCCTCGCGGGTATATTCCCGAATATCCGGATAAAGCTCAAACGATACCCGTTCCAGATTCTCCGGGGATCCGCCGCCCCAATGCCGCCAGCGGCCTTCGCCCGATCCATCCGATGGCGTTCCGAACCAGCCCTGATACCCACAAATCACTTTTCCTGCAATGTGGCTTGCATCCACCGGAGGAGTAAAATCTCTGGAACGGATATGGATGGGATCTTCCCATTCATATACAGTCATTTCGGATGTATCTTGCATATTGCTCAAACTTTCCCGGCGTCAAATTTCCAAGGAAACGGGCTGGGGAACCCTTCTGGGTCTTCCCCAGCCCGTCCCTTACTGATTAGCCGACTTTCTTTTTATTCCGTTTGCGGCGCACGGTGGTAACAACGCCCATTGCCGTTGCACTGGCTACCGCCAGAACAGCTACCGGAATCACCACGCTGTGCTCGCCGGTGCTGGCGCCGCCGTTGCTTCCGCCGGCAGCCCATTCATCGCCCCACATGTCGTCGCTCAGATTCAGGTAGAGCGCACCGTCAACCGGTACGAAGTCATCGGTCTGTCCGCGCGCGACACGGGTCAGTGCCGGGCAGGCCGTTCCCTGATACATAATGGAATCCACCGTAAAGGCCACGCCTTCACCGGAACTTCCTTCCTGTGCCGGGGAATAGATGTTCACTTCCAGGAATCCGGAGAAGCCTCGCGAATAGAAGCTGCTATCCCGCAGGTCGATCCGGACATAATCGTTGTAAACACCCGGCTCAATATCCACTGTGAGTACGTCAACCAAATTCATGCTTTCCATGGATACTGTGTCGTAGGTGTATGCCACCACATAGGTAGGCCGGTTCACAACACCAAACTTGATGTACCAGGACTGGGCAGGATTGCTGTAATCGTCGTAATAGCTGGAAGTATACAGACCGACGTCCTCGTTGTTGGGGCCGCTGACCGACACCATCCCGTTCGCATCCACCGACACCTGAGAAGGACTGGTAGCGGAATCCCGCTCATCCTGCGCCAAGTAGCCAAACGCGCCGCTCAGATTGATTTCCATCAAATCCGGTTCCAGCGCCTTGGCTCCCGGATCCAGTCCCGGCTCATTGGTAAACCACATGGAACTGATGGAAACATCACCTTTCACCACAACGGTGAAATAAATGTTTTCCAGGATCGTTTCGTCCAAGCTGTTGATAATCAGATAATTCAATCCATTCTGGAGGCCGGAAACCGCACGCACCAGGTTGTTATCGCTGTCGCGCAGGCGCAGCTCAGTCAGATTCTGAGCCCCCGATTTCACATCCACAACCAGATATTTCAGGCTGGAGGCGTTGAAGCCTTTGGTGCCGGTAATGGGCTTGAAGTGGACCTCGCCGTTGCCACTGAAATCCATCGAGCCGTCCAAATTCATGGTCACCGTAGCATTCGAAGAAATTGGCTCAACCTGCTGGCCAACCACGATTTCATAGTCCGACTCGCTCGCTGTGGCGATCGGGTCAAACGTCGGACTATTGGAAAACCAGATACCGGTGATTTCGGTGGAGACATACACCACCAAGTTAAAGCACAAATCGCTCATCAAACGGGGTTTGGTACGGTTGAGCTCCTCCAGATTGATACGGGTCAGCCCCGGGCTGGCGGAGTAGGTACTCTGTACCTTCAACGCATCGTCGCTTGCGTTGTCACTGGTACGGAAACGGATATCCTGAATAGCACCGCTCTCCAGATAAATGTACATATACTTGTAGCCTTCATATCCGGTTTCCGGATTCGGCACCGTGTTCAGGGCGCCGTAACGGTCCATCACATGCATACCGGCGCCGCTGCCCGACAGATTGACGGACACCGAGCCGTCGCTGTGGAAGGTGACGTCGTCCGAATTAAACTCAATCGTCAAGGGGGTAAGATGCAGCTTGTAAGCATAGTTGGGATCGTCAATATCCACATATGTCTCGAACGCAAAGCCCTCGTTCACGCTGAACGCCGCCTGCAAATTGATTTCCGTACCATTCATCACAATCTGCAGTCGGGTATTGTACAAATACTGTTCCCGTTGCTCTTCAGACAGAGAGGACAAATCGATCCGCAGTGTACGTCCTGCGACTACATCACCGCCCAGCAGGTTCTGATCCAGCACATTATCATCCATATCTACAAACTTAATGGAGGAAATCTCTGTGCCGTCAACCAGTGTATTGATCCGCAGGAACAGATAGCTGTACTCGCGGGCATCCATATTGCCGGGGCCTTCCAAAGCGTACAGATTGACCACCACTGTAGTCGCACCGCCGGCTTCATTGGTCACATAGTTGCTGTCTGTCTCACGGAAATAATAAGCGTCCGTTGCCTCGCTGTTTCCTTTGTATTCGGTGGACTTGCTGACACCCTGGGTCACGCTTTCATAGCCTTCCACATCGGGCGAAATCTCCACCGGCTGGAAGCTGGCATTGTCGGTCAGGTAGAAATCGATCTCGGCTTCCGCGCCGTAAACCAGCATCCGGACGGTCAAGGTCTCGAGGACCTGCTCCGCATCCATGTAATAGGAGTCGTGCTGTTCCTGGCTGATGGTTTCGGCTTCCAGAGCCTCATCCAAAATCCTGTTGTTTTCCGCAATGTCGCTGCGCAGGTCGATGAGGTTCAACGTCTGCACCATGGGCTGGCGCGCCTCACCAAGGACGCCCCAGTCACCGCCGTCAATGGTGCCGTCTTCCTTCAGCTTCAGAGTACCGTCTGCGTTGAGGTTGGGCTTTTTCAGCTGAACATTGTTGCCGTTGCTGTCCTTATAGGTCAACTGTGTGGACGCTACAAACCCGGTCTGCAGCTTGGCTTCTTCCTCTGTGTCCACATTCACCCATTGCCGGTTTCCTTCTTCATCCTCTACCTCAGCCGCCCAATTGGTATTGGAATCATCCTTACACCGGCCATCGGTAAAACTCTTGAAGTCGACCACCAGATAGTCAAAATCATTGCCGTTGGCAGCCTGTGTGCCATTGTACAACGCGATCGGCACCCAGAAAGCCAGATGGCCGCCCTGCTGCACAATGGTGCTGCCGGTGGCTTCATCCGTAGAAACGGTGACATTTCCGGGCACACCGGAACCAGGCCGCGCACTTAACTGGTGGGCCGTTACACCAGGCTCATTTGTTGTTCCTAAACGGATATCTTCGCTGGTGGAAACACTCGCCATCATTTCCACCGGACCACCTTCAATGGTCATTTTGATCCGAAGATTGGTCAGGAAGCGCTCTTTGTCCTCAGCGGTCATTCCGGTGGTATCAAACATCACCTGTTTGGTGGCCATAACCGTTCCGCCCAGGATATTCACTTCCGCTCCATTGCTTTCGTATACATTACCTTCGGTATCCACCAGCACCGCCGAAGTAACACTGGAGCCGTTGGGAACCACAACTCTGGTATGCAGATACGGATATTCCGAAGCGTCTATATTTCCTGCCCCACTGGCCGAAAACATATTCAACAGAGCCACCTTATCTGAGGCAGGCGTGACAACGTAATAACCTTCTTCATTTTTAGAAACCGTCCCCTGATCACCGGAAGCGCTCATTCCCAGAGATACTGTGGAATTTGCAGAAGGATTCACCGGGGTCGGATTAAACTCTGCGTTATTGGAAACATAAAACTCTGCTGTAATCTTGGTGCCATAAACCAACGCGTTGAGCTTTAGATTGCTCAGAACGGCATCCACATCGATAAAGTATTCCTGCTGACTATCCGTCAGGGCAGCATTCTGTGCTTCCATCTGTGTTTTCAATGCTTCAAGGTCTATCTGCACATAGCTGCGGCTTTGAATACCGGCACTATCCATGATATTCCAATCGCCGACGCTGTCGCCGTTTATTCTCTTGATATTGCCATTCGCGCCCTGCAAAACAACCTGGGCAAAAAAGCCGGTCTGGTATTTGGCCTCATCCTGGCTGCCCACCACACTGCCTTTGTCGTTAATATATTCACCATTGGCGTTGGTGCAGTAACCGGCCTGCAGGTCTGTCACGTTGATGTACAGATATTTGAACTCACGCACATCCGCCGGCGTTTCATTGTCCGGTGCCAAAACATTATTTGTCACCCACGCGGCCAAATCCTGTGTAAGCTCATAGGTATAAGTCTTATCCTCTCCCACTGTCAACGTGGCTTTTGTGCCCGTCGCTCCGTCCGAACCACCCAGTTTATAAC
>ENA-OYDO01000225-OYDO01000225.1-human-gut-metagenome-genome-assembly--contig:-NODE-225-length-18921-cov-7.949804_pt1 | contig 18921 bp, 8 predicted proteins | sample MGYA00243553_ERZ652911 | MGnify/ENA primary metagenome ERZ652911 (study PRJEB26926, sample SAMN06164635) | human gut metagenome | biome: ENVO:00009003; feature: ENVO:2100002; material: ENVO:00002003... | reverse complement strand
CTCTTTTAGTTTTTCCGGATCTCTCATATATTACTTTACACTCCAAAGTTATATTGTGATACTCCATGTCTCACAATAAATATTCTACAGGACTATCTTATGTCAGTCAACAAAAATCCCAGAAGTCACATTTCGAATCACATTTCGATAGTAAGTAACTTCTGGGATTTCGTATTATATTAAATTTTTATCAATCTGACAAAATCAGCATTCTTTCCTCAATCAAATGATTGAAGTCTGATTTCATTTTTTCAGGTATATAAGATTCGTCACACATTCCTTACACATTACACCCGATGAGGTATAATAATCGTAATAAGCAGCAAAAATTATACCCCATCGGGTGTACAAAACTATTTTATGAGCACAGGCTGTATCTGTCTTCCCTCAAGAGCCTCCTCTATGGTGGCTGGGATGAGATCAAGTCTGCTTATGAGCGAATTGGGCTTCTTCACACAGTTATCCTGTTCAAATGGAACAAAATAAATATTTTTCATGTTCATAAGCTGACCGATGTTCTTGAAGTTCATACCCATGGCATCATTTGTCGAAACCGATATGATGAGCGGCTTGTTGTTCCTCAGATGTGCCTTCGCAGCCATGAGAACCGATGTGTCAGTTATTCCATTTGTCAGCTTGGCTATGGTGTTGCCGGTACAAGGTGCTATGACCAGCGCATCAAGATATGCCTTGGGACCTATAGGCTCCGCCTCCTGTATGGTGTAAATACCCTTTCTTCCTGCTATCGTCTCAACGTCATTTACGAATTTGTCAGCTTTCCCAAATCTCGTATCGTACTCTGCGGAGTGAGGCGAGAATATCGGATACACATTTATTCCCATCTCAACCATTTTCTTTATTTCTATCTTAATCTTATCAAAGGTACAAAATGAACCGGTTATAGCCAAACCAACATTGCACTTTGATAAATTCATGTTTTATTATCTCCTATTTATTAAAGTCCGATACCACCTTTATGGCAGCATCTGCAAGAATGATTCCCGATGACTTTGGCGAGAGTTTTCCGGGAATTCCCAAACTGTGTCTGTAAGGTATTTCGTGCTCCTTACAATATTCAAAATCCACTCCGCCTGGCATTGATGCAATGTCTATTACCACTGCCCCTTTACAAAGCTGTGATAATATGTCATCGCACACAACCCTTGCAGGCACTGTGTTAAAACAAAAATCCACATCTGCCAGGAGATGTCTGTATATCGGTATGTCCTCAAATGACATTACCTTATATCCACACAGCGCGGCATCATTTCTCTGCTTGGGGCGTCTCGCCATGATGATGACATCAGCTCCCCACGCAGCAAGTCTCTTTGCCAGCGGCTTCGCGCATTTGCCAAATCCCGTCACAAGGCAGAGGCTGCCATCAATATTCACATCGGACAGCGATTCAGCATCACATATAGCTCCCTCCGCTGTAACGATGGCATTCTTCTCAGCCACCTCATCATCAGCGAGATAATCAAATACATAAGGACCTGATTCATTTTCATCTGGCATATATTTGTCGATACCTCCGCCAAACACCACATCAAATTCACCACTACACTCAAGAACACTGCTGACCGTGAGAAGGGTTCTTCCATTTATAAATTCGCCATCCCTCGATACAGGAACCGGAAGTACGATCGTCTTAAGTCCTGTTCCGGATGGTGATGCACATTCCCCTTCTATAAGTCTTCTAAATCCTACTCCGGACGCCCCGGATATGATGGTGACTGGCGAATGTCTGAGCAGATCGGCATCATATGGATCAAAATGAAACACATTGTATCCTTTTTCAGCCAGTGTCAGTGACATATAACAGCTTCTTCTGTCACCACCAACCACATAGTATACACAATCCATATCCATACTCTAGTGCACCGCCCTTATATCATTGATAATTTAATATATGCCTGATAAGATCAAATGTTACATCGCCGCACGTCTAAAAACCTTCAATATTTCATCCATAAAACAAACGTCAGTTTTCTTTTCCGCCGCCGTGACCGGAACAATATCAATAAGCTCACTACCTCTGTACACAAGTAAGCTTCCAACAACTTCCCCGATGTACACTGGGGCTTTGACTGAATCAGCAACACTGTACACATATCGTATGTCATCGCATTTTCCTTCTGTATCACTGGTCTCCGCAACGATCCTCGACAGATTACACTTTGTGCAGATGCTTTCAGGTTTTGCCGATGTAGATGAATAATTTACAGTAAAATTCGGAGATTCAGGAGCATTCAGCTCTATATATTCCACGTGTCTTCCCGCATATGAAAGCAAAGTTTTTGAATCCTTCCATTTGTAAGTCTTGTTGCCCGGCCAGCCGCAACCCAGAAGTGACCATATGTATGTATGTCCATCCTTATTTGCCGCACCCACATAGCAATATCCTGCATCGCAGGTGAATCCGGTCTTCCCGGACAGAGCTTCACTTGACATATTGAGAAACGCGTTGTGATTTACACACGAAAAAGTCCTGTCGCCACTTTCCTCGGCAAACGTATGTGATGGTGACCGGGTGATCCTCAGGAACATATCTCTTTCAGGCGATACAAGAATACAATATCTCATTATCCGAGCCAGATCATCCGCCGACGTCCCATGCACCCCTGAATCATCCTGTGCATCAAGTCCATTTGGCGTTATAAGGTATGTAGAATGGCAACCAATTTCTCTCGCCTTCCGGTTCATCATATCTGCAAATACTTCCACAGAGCCTCCTATATGCTCAGCGATTATCACAGCGGCATCATTGTAGCTCTCAAGCATCATGGCGTATAACATATCCTCCAGTGTATAACTTTCCCCCTCCCGGGCTCCTAGTCTTACTTCCGGCTGCTTTGCAGCATATGATGAAACTGCCACAGTATCCTCCAGATTCCCACATTCCAGGGCAAGTATGCATGTAAGTATTTTTGTTGTGCTTGCATTCGGTCTGTGCTCGTCTGCACTCTTTTCGTATAGGGTATCTCCGGTCTCCCCATCTATAAGAACTGCATTTTTAGCATACAACTGTAGATCTCCATCTGTCACGGAAACTTCTGCAATTTCAGTCCCATTCCTAGTTTTATTATCAACGCAACTTGTCGATGCTGTTGTATCCTGCTGCATCCCACATATGGCCACTCCGAGTATCATAGCCATGATCACTATGCATGACATGATATTTGTTTTCCCACCTGACAGCCTATACATATTATTCCTTTTTACTTGGTCTTGATATTATATTATTATGACCGTGTAAAAATAACCGTCTGATGTTACTTTTTTTTGCATATAGAAGCGTAAATGCATAAAAATCCATGTACGGCTCTGTGATATATTGCCACTAGCTCGCCGTGCATGGATTTTCTTATATTTATTAATACAATTTATATTTTTATCTTGATGCCTGTTATATTCTTATTTTGGTGTCTGAATATGTACATCAATCCTCAGACGTTGTGTCAACGCTGAGTGTAAAGTCCGCCTCCTCTAAGGCTTCCTTCTTGAAGTCCTCGATCTTATCCGGGCTTATGACCGGAAGATCGCTGGTTGATGATACTCCGAAGCACCTGAGGAACTCCTCAGTTGTTCCAAACATGATCGGACGTCCCGGTGCATCAAGTCTTCCGACTTCCTGAACAAGATTGTACTCTATAAGCTTGTTTATGGCGTGCACGCAGGACACACCTCTTATCGCCTCGATCTCAGGTCTTGTGATCGGTTGCTTGTAGGCTATGATAGACAACGTCTCAAGCACAACATCTGTGAGAGAAAGTTTCTTCGGTGTATTAACTATCTTGGCAAGTACACCATAGTACTCATTGCGTGTACAAAGCTGAAGAGATCCATCGAGATCTATGATCTTGATTCCTCTGTCGCTGTTATTGTAATTGAACACAACTGTTTCAAGCTGCTTTACAAGCTTTTTCTTCTCCATTTCAAGAGCCGCGGCAAGTCTGTCCACAGAAACTGACTCTCCCAACGAAAAAAGAATCGCCTCAAGGGCTGATGTGAGATAATCGTCACTGTATTCTTTATATTGCGGTTCATCAGATTCAATATCAGTATCTTCAACTGTCAAATCTTCTGTTGCCATATTTTCTGTTGCCATATCTTCACTCTGTGTATTATTATTCTGCAAATCTTCGCTATTCATCGCTACCTCATCTCAACTATATTGTATCAAGAGAATCTATGACTATCTCCCCAAATATCTCTTCCTGCTTTATTGTTATAGCACCTATCTTCATAAGCTCCAGAATCGCAAGAAAAGTAACTATAACATTCATCTTGGATGCCTGCATCTCAAGCAGAGTTCGGAAATTTATCCCTTCAAGGCCTCTCACCTGTTCTCTGACCTCAGCCATCTTCTCCTCAAGGGATATCTCCTCCCTCTCGATCTCCTTGAACTTGCTTCGTATCGGATCCACCTTGTCCACCTGCTTGCGCATAACGGACTTGAATATCTCATTCAACTTCTGCAGATCTATATCAGCCTTTGATATAAGCTCATAAGGATCTACATCCTGTTTTACATTCTTAACCTCTGCAGGGATCGTAGCCTTCTTGAAAAATGCCTTGTTTCCTTCAAGCTCTAGATCCTTGAGTTCTCCTGCCGCATATTTGTACATCTTGTACTCAAGCAGCCTTCGCACGAGTTCTTCACGCGGATCCTCCTCGTCCTCCTCTGTCTCTTCATCCTTTGGCAGAAGCATACGGGATTTTATCTTGATAAGAGTCGCTGCCATGACTAGGAACTCACTCATGACATCCAGATCCTCTTCCTCCATATTGTTCACATATTCAAGATATTGCTCCGTGATAGTGACAATAGGTATATCGTATATATTAACTTTATTCTTCTCTATCAAATGCAAAAGAAGATCCAGCGGGCCCTCAAACACATTTAATTTTACATCTATCGCCGACATATTCACGTCCTCTTTCGTTTTCCCATAACTAAAAATGCCCAAGGCATCCCCGGACACCTTAGACATTTTAACATAGCAGAGTATAAATATGCAATCTTATATTATTATGCACACCATTCCACCATTTCCATCATTTACAATCTTCTCCATCGTATTCTGAAGCTTCTGCTGGCTCTCGGCACCTATCTTACTCACCTTGTTGTTAAGGCCATCATCAACAAGCTGCTCTATTGTCTTGCCAAATATATTTACTCCCCACATATCGTCACCGTTGCTGTTGTCCGATATATACGTTATGAGGTCGTCTGCCTGCTCCTTGCTTCCGACAAGTGGCATGATCTCCGTTGTTATATTCGCCTTGATCATATTCACCGACGGCGCATTTGCTGTTATCCTTACGCCAAACTTGCCTCCGGTCTTGATGACCTCCGGTGTGCCGAGCCGAATATTATTTTTCTCCGGCATAACCAAGCCATATCCGTTGGAATTTACCTGTTCAAGCGCATCCATGACATTCCCACAATATCTTTTGTTATCTGACATCGTCTTGAGCTCGGTAATAAAATCATATTCATTGTTTATCTCAGCCCCCATCATATCCGACAGCATCTGGTAATAATAACTGCTATGTATATAGACACTTATATTTATTCTGCCATCTGCCATATTTATATTGTCACACTTGTATTTTTTTACGTAATCATTCTCCGGAAACACTATTCCATCTATGTCCCTGAGATAGTTTACTACCGAATTGATCTGTACAGCATCACATATTATGCTGTTCTTCACTTCATTGTCATTGTCAACGACCTCAAGCCATTTTGGAATATCAAAATAGATCGCAGTCACAGGGAAACTCATCAATAGCTCCCTGAATATGTATGTAATGTCTGAATCTCTGAGCTGTTCAACATTGACAGGAACCACACTTGCTCCATATGTATCACTCATCTCTTCTGCCAAGGCACGCGCCTGATTTCCAGATGGTTTATCCGTGTTCAGAACAACAACAAATGGTTTCCCCAGGCTTTTTAGCTCCTCTATAGTCTTCTTTTCGGCATCAATATAGCTTTCCCTCGGAAGTTCTCCGAAACTGCCATCCGTGGTTACGACTATTCCAACTGTAGAATGATTTGTTATAACTTTGTTTGTTCCTATCTCCGCAGCCTTTGAAAAAGGAATGTCGTATTCATACCATGGAGTTCTGACCATTCTCTCCTTCCCATCCTCAAATTGTCCCTCTGCATCCTTCACGACATACCCTACACAGTCTATCATCTTAACTTTCATGTCAATGTTTTCACCAACATTGATCGATACAGCATCCTTAGGTATAAATTTTGGTTCGGTCGTCATTATAGTTTTTCCAGCCGCTGACTGCGGAAGTTCATCCAGTGCAAGCTGACGGTCATTTTCACCTGAAATATTCGGTATGACCATCTGATTCATAAATCTTTTTATAAATGTTGATTTTCCTGTTCTTACTGGTCCAACTACACCTATGTATATTTCTCCATTTGTTCTAGCCTTGATATCCTGATATACCTGATACTCCTCCATACATCCTCCTGACATGCTATTTATTTACATAATTGTATTATTGTAAACATAATAGATCTGCGGTCATTTTCTATATATAACATATGAATGTAACTGCTGTTTTATGAATAAAAAAATCCCCCAGAATACCACCATATAAGGTGATATTCCCGGGGGACATGTCACAGCTTCGTATTACTTGCTGTTCTGATTATCTTTTCTCTTTTTAGATGCCACAATAACACCACATCCGCCAAGACTTATAAAGAGTATAACTGCTATTGGTACAACAGGAGCTCTGTCACCGGTATCCGGCTTGTTCTTGTCCTCTGTTGTTATTTCAGTAGTCTGTGTTGTCTCGGTTGTTTCAGTTGTCTCTGTAGTCTCCGTAGTTTCGGTTGTCTCAGTTGTCTCTGTTGTCTCGGTTGTTTCCGTAGTCTCGGTCGTTGTTGTCTTCTTATCAACCATTGTGATAGTAACAACAACATCCTCGCCGGCTGCAACCTTATCATCGGATACTGTAAATTCAATATCCTTTGCAAGATCATAGCCAGATGGAGCCTTAACCTCTATGAGTGTGTAGGTCTTACCGATCACAAGCACCTTGTTTACTTCATGTACACTGCCATCTGTTACCCACTCATCAATGAGTTTTCCATCAGCATCCTCTATTCGAAGTGTTGCACCCTTTACAGGAACACCATCCTCATCCACCTTCTCAAAGCTATATTTTACTGAAGGCTCAAGCCATGTGATATTTCCATTCTTATCAACTCGGGCTGTAACTTTACCAGTGTCGGTATTAAAACCACCGTTAAATGATTCAACTGTGATCTTTCCGTTCTCATCTTTCTTGAACTTGATCGATATTGGCTGCTCAGATACATAGTATCCATCCGGCGCCTGTATCTCTCTGATCGTATACTCTGTTCCGATCAGAATACCGTCAAACCTGAGAACTCCATTGCTGTCTGTTGTAGCCTTAGCGACAAACTCTTCCTCTCCATTCTCGTTCTCCTTGTAGAGTCCGTATACTGAATTTGGAAGTTTTACGCCATTGTCTTCCTCTGCAACCTTCTCTATTTTGAGATTTGTTCTAGGAAGATCATTTATCAGTGTGTTATCCTGAACACCATTTAACACTGCATAAGTGTCAATGTTTGCCTCTGTTACCTCTGCTGTATAGACTGTGTTATCGATAATATAATCTCCGATAGTCTTACTCTCTTTTACAAGATACGTACCAATCTTAAGATCCTTGAATGTCACAACACCATTTACACTTGTTGCTGTCATTACAGGATTCTCACACTCTGTATCTGTTCCCTCATAGAGCGCAAACTCTACACCATCAAGCAGTTTTACATCATCAGGATCTTCAGCACATGATTCCTTATAAAGTCCAGCCTTTGTGAACTTTACAGTGCCAAGCTTGTAGGTATCAACGAACTCTACATCGGCTGTATTTCCACCAATAAGTGTTATTCCGGATGCCTCTGTTCCTTCACCGTCTATTCCATCCACAGTATAGCTGATTGTTACCGCTGCTCCATCATATGCATATGATGTTTCCTCAACTGTATATGTACCATCCGGCACATTTACAAGAGTTATCTCATACTTGCCATTTCCAAGCTTTGCCACCTCAGGGTCTGTAAGCTTTATGATCTTACTATAGCCTGCATTGTTTGTAACATTGAACGTTACATTTGCCGCTGCATCATCTGCTGTAATATCTCCATTTATGATCTTGGTAAGTTTTATAACATTTGGCTTGTATGTGTTTGTTATGTCATATCCAGTAACAGATGCCTTGTATCCCGAAACAGCATTCTCTGATACAGAATACTTGATCAGGGTTCCATTATCTTTGTACTTTGGTAAATCTGTAAAGCTGTAATTCCAGTCAGTATCTGCTGTAACCACGAGGCTCTTTATAACAGTACCATCTGCAAGAAGCTTAACTGTTATTGATTCTGGTCTCTGACCATCATGATCATCATCATCAACCCACGTCTTAGTACCTGATACATTGATCGTCTCAGGTGTGTGCTGATTGTCAACCACATATCCATCAACTGCATTTCCTGTTATGACTGTTGTGTAACCATCTATAGTTGTAGTCTCCTCAACTGTGTAGTCGATGGTCTGTCCATTTTTCTTCTCGTCAAGAGCGTTCCATGTATGTGTCCAGTTATTTGCCTCGCTGAGTGTTACCTCAGAGCCAGCTACAACCTGTCCATCAGCCAGGAGACGAACCTTTACGCTAGGTGTTCTCTTGCCATCCTGGTTGTCGTTATCACTCCACTTCTTTGTAACTGATACACTTGTCTTTCCCGGTGTGTAACTGTTGGTGATATTATAACCTGTAACCTCACCTGTATATTCTGGTACATCAACCTCAGATACAGAATACTTGATCTGAATTCCACCATCTCTATACTTTGGAAGATTTGTAAAACTATACTCCCAGTTTTCTGCTTCGGTTACCGTCTTTGTAGCATATACACTGCCATCTGCAAGAAGTTTCACCTGGATATTTCCAGGTCTCTTGCCATCCTGATTGTCCGCATCATTCCATGTCTTGCTGCCGCTCACTGATGTCGTCTCTGGTGTATAGCTGTTCTTTATTGTGAATCCTGTCTCAGCATCGCCTGTGACTGTGGTTGTATATCCATCAATTGCTGTTATCTCTCTTACACTGTAGACGATATTCACACCGCTCTTCTTGACATCAAGTCCTGCCCATGTATATGTCCAGTTGTTGTCTGCACTGAGAGTTGTTTCTGATCCAACGACAGGAGTTCCATCAGCAAGAAGTTCAACCTTTACTGAACTCTCTCTCTTGCCATCCTGATTGTCTGCATCATCCCATGCCTTTGTAACTGATACACTTGTCTTTCCCGGTGTATAACTGTTGGTGATATCATATCCGTTGACAAGTGTCTGATAATCCTCAACAGCATTTTCTGTGACACTGTATGTGATCTCGTTGCCACCTGCGTACTTTGGAAGGTCTGTAAAGCTGTAATTCCAGTCGTTCGCAGCTGTAACTTCCTTATCATCCACCTTCACTCCGTTTGCAAGAAGATTTACCGTGATCTTTCCTGGTCTCTTGCCATCCTGATCATTTGCATCATTCCATATCTTCTTACCATTTATTGAAGTTGTCTCTGGTGTGTAACTGTTCTTGATGATATAACCGGTCTTCGCAGTTCCTGTGATAACTGTTGTATATCCTTCAACCGCTGTAATCTCTTCAACAGTATATTCAATAGTTGAGCCACTCTTGTTGATATCAAGATCACTCCATGTATGACTCCAATTGTTGGCATCACTCAGATCCACCTCAGAATCTGCAACTACGCTTCCGTCGGCAAGAAGTCTTACTTTTATATTTCTAGCTCTCTTGCCATCCTGGTTATCGGCATCATCCCAGGCCTTTGTAACTGATACACTTGTCTTTCCAGGTGTATAACTGTTCGTGATATCATATCCGTTGACAATTGTCTGATAATCCTCAACAGCATCCTCTGTGATGGTGTACGTGATTTTATTGCCATTTTTGTACTTTGGAAGATCAGTGAAATTGTACTTCCAACCATCTGCCTCAGTTATTTCCTTCGTAGCATATATGTCTCCATCTGCAAGAAGATTTACCGTGATCTTTCCTGGTCTCTTGCCATCCTGATCGTCTGCATCGTTCCAGGTCTTTGTTACTTCTATATTGATCGTTTCAGGCGTATGACTATTGGTAAATGTATATCCGTTTTCTGCGTCTCCTGTCACAGCCGTAGTGTATTCGGAAACAGCATTCTCAGTTACTTCGTATGTTATCTCCGATCCATCTGCATATTTAGGAAGGTCTGTAAAACTAAACTTCCAGTCATTTGCTGCTGTGACTACAAGGCTCTTGATCTTTGTTCCGTTTGCAATCAGGTTGACTGTAATGCTTGTTGGTCTCTTTCCGTCCTGGTTGTTATTATCATCCCAGATCTTGACACCATCTATAGATGTTGTCTCTGGTGTATAGCTGTTAGTAACGATATATCCGCTTGTCATATCTCCTGTTATCGAAGGAGTATAACCATTTGTGATATCTGTCTCCTCAACTGTATAGTCAATGGCTGTACCATTATCATATACTGCAAGGTCTGTCCATGTATATGTCCAGTTGTTAGCAGCACTCAGAGTCTTCTCTGAATCTGCCACAGCAGTTCCATTCGCAACAAGCTGTACCTTTACAGTTTCAGGTCTCTTTCCGTCCTGATTCTGCGCATCATTCCAACTCTTTGTAACTGATATACTGGTCTTAGCCGGTGTATATGTGTTTGTAATGTTATATCCGTCTATTACGGTTGCATAATCACCGACCGCATCCTCTGTGATGGTATAAATGATCTTGTTGCCACCGCTATACTTTGGAAGATCTTTGAAACTATACTTCCAGTCTTCCTCAGCTGTAACAGTCTTTGTCTTGTATAACTGACCATCTGCAAGAAGATTTACAGTGATGCTCTCAGGTCTCTTTCTATCCTGATTGTTTGCATCATCCCATGTCTTTGTACCAGCTATATTGATGGTCTCTGGTGTGTAGCTGTTTGTTATGACAAATCCTGTCTTGGCATCACCCGTGACCTTCTTCGTATATCCTGTTACTGTAGTAGCCTCATCTACTGTATAACCTATAGCCGTGCCGTTCTTATAAACTGCAAGATCTTTCCATGTATACGTCCAGTTGTTATCTGCTTTAAGAGTTACCTCTGAGCCAGCGACCTCCGAACCATCAGCATACAGTTTAACCTTGATTTCTGTTGCTCTCTTACCATCCTGATTCCCAGCATCGTTCCAGATCTTTGTAACCTTAACATCTGTAACCTCCGGAACATGTGTGTTTATAATATCATATCCATTTGGAGCTGCCGTATAACCCTCTACGCTATCTTCTGTTATGGTATACTTTATCTCCTGTCCATCGCTGTACTTTGGAAGGTCTGTAAAACTGTACTTCCAATTTTCTAACTTTGTCACTGTTTTTGTTGCAGTCTCAGTTCCATTTGCAAGAAGTCTGACTGTGATTTTATCAGGTCTCTTGCCATCCTGGTTATCATTGTCATCCCAGGTCTTGGTTCCCTCAATATCAATAGTCTCAGGTTTATGACTGTTAGTCACTACAAAGCCTGTCTTGGCATCGCCTGTGACTTTAGCGCTATATCCATCGATACTGCTAGTCTCTTTAACAGTGTATGTTATGTTCTTTCCACCGGACTTCTGTGGAAGGTCATTCCATGTATGTTTCCACTGATTGTCAGCACTCAGTGTAACCTCAGAGTTTGTGACATCGATACCGTTTGCCACAAGCTTAACTTTTACGCTTGTAGCTCTCTTGCCATCCTGGTTATCCGCATCATTCCACTCCTTGAGTACTGAGATGCTTGTCTTTCCTGGTGTATAACTGTTGGTAATGTCATATCCATTGATATCAGTATTGTAATCCTCAACCGTATCCTCAGTGATGGTGTACTTTATCTCATTACCACCTCTGTACTTTGGAAGATCTGTAAATTTGTACTTCCAGCCCTTTGCTGCAGTTACACTCTCTGAGTTAATCTCACTGCCATCAGCATAGAGTCTGACTGTGATAGCATCTTTTCTCTTACCATCCTGATTATCATTGTCATCCCAAGTCTTGGTTCCCTCAATGTCAATTGTCTCAGGTGTATGGGTGTTTTTGATGGTAAAACCGCTCTCTATACTGCCGGTTATCTGAGTATTATAGCCAGTTACCTTTGCCTCTGATACAGTGTATGTGATCGCATTGCCTGCCGCATCATACTTAGGAAGATTCTCAAAGCTGTATGCCCAATTTCCTGCTGCATCAGGTGTAACCGTTTTCCTGTCAACTTCCGTATCACCATTCTTAACAATAACAGTTATGTTATTCGGTCTCAGACCATCCTGATTGTCATTATCATCCCATACCTTGGTTCCGCTTATATTGACGTATGCAGTATAGGTATTGGTAATGGTCACAAGCGATGTAGCATCTGAAGATATCTCTACAGTGGCATCTGTATCATTTTTTGAAGCACCTACAGCATATGTAACTGTGTTCTTATATCCGTCAAATGCAGCATTCGTCTCTGTTATTGTATATGTTCCATATGGAGCATTCTTTACAACGTAGCTTCCAGCGGTGAACTGATCATATGTAACTGATGTTGGTCCATTATATCCATCTGGACCTGCGATTATGAATGTGATCTGTCTCTTCTGTGCATCTGTGAGCTTTGTATCATCAAGATCCCCACTAAACAGCTTGGCGATCTGTATCTTTCCAACATTCAGTGTGTTGGTAAGCTCTGCAGCCGTAACCACTCCATTCTCATCTTTTGTGAGTTCAAGCTTTCCTGTATAGCCATTCACATCATTCTCGACAACTGTGTAGTTAATCAGATTGCCAGCGCCATCCTTCTTGTCAAGATCTGTAAATGTTCCGCTCCAGTTGTTTGCATCGTTTAATGTAAGTGTCTTATCTGCAATCTCTGTCACCTCTCCGGCTGCATTCTTTGTTGCAAGTGTAACCTTGAGGTTTTCAGGTCTTGCTGACAGAACGTTATCACTATCCACCCATTTCTTTGTGACCGGTATGTCTATCGTCTCACTTGTCACCTTCGTGTTGGTGTTAGTGATAGTGATCGTTCCGGTTGCTGTTCCATTATTGCTTATTGTAACCTGGTAATCAGCATTATCGAAATCCTCTTCTGCAAAATAGTAGAGGTAATTGCCATTTGCATCAGCTACTTTAAGCTCTATCTCATCGCTTGTCCACTTATTTGCACTATTTAAGGTAATTGTCTTTACAACAGGATCTGTATTCTTGTCGTAACTTGATGGATTAGTTGATGCATAGATCTTAACTGTTATACTGTCAACCGGAATATCCTTCAGTGTTCCACCTGCGGCATCCTTCCATACCTTTTTAACAGTTATCTTTCTGTTCTCAGGAGTGTTATCTACTGGCAGTGTATAATCCTGTGAACCTTTGCTGTCAAGGACTATGTCTGAAATAGAATCAGTTGTCACCTCAGCAGGTTTCGGTCCTGTCAGGCTGGATGAGATATTGTTCTCATATATGTATATAGGATCTGTGAGCTTCTTATAACCCTCAGGTGCTTCCACCTCTATAAGCTTGTAATAGTAATTATAATACAAACTTGATAATGTAAGTCTTCCCTGTTCGTTAGTTACTCTTTCCTCATCGCTTCCAGGTACCATGAGATTCCAGTTAGTGTCTGCACTGTTGTTTGGATCACCATATCTGTAAAGCTCAAACTTCGCACCAGCAAGCTTGATTCCTGTCATTATAGAGTCAGTTTTTATTATCGAAAGATTAAACTGCTCTGTATCAGTTCCCATTGATGAATCCTGATCATTGATGTTCGTGTCCGTCGATGACGAATCTGCCGAACTTGTAGATCCAAGAATACCAACGCTGTTCTTAACATCCGCTGTAAGCTTACCTGTATATACAAGAGTATATGTATACTTCAGGATAAACTTTGTCTCATCCGGCATGGTGAGTGTCAGTGTAGACATCTTAGCTGTCGTATCATCTGCATATGTATAGCTGTATTTGTCCGCCGGAACTTCAGCGCCTGTATCTGCGTACAGAAGCTTAAGCGAACCATCCTTGATAAATACTCTCTTTACTGCAGCCGCATTGCTGTAGTCATACTTGTCAACTACAGTTATGGATCCTGTATTGCCTAGAGCCTCACCCTTCTCATTGATATACACAGTATATTCAATACTGTTGGTGTCATTATCATAGTTTCCTGCAGTTTTGGTAATATTCGGTCCAGTCACAGTAACTTTTGCGCTGTCATCCTTGGTCTTAGTTGAACCGTCGGTTCTGACAACTGTTGCCGAACAATTGTTGGTGAATTCCACGTCACTGCCACCGACAACGGATGATATATCCTTTGTGACCTTGACTGCATAGTAGACAACAACCTTGACATTTTTGCCATAAAACTGAAGTGACTTTATGTCAAAACTGATACTGTTGCTTGCCACATTAAAGTTTTCTACAAAACTAGATGCGCCTGTCTGAGGTCTAGTCTTATTGTCTGAGTAATAAGACACAAAATATATTCCGTCCTGACCAACAGTCTCTCCAACCCCCTCTGGGAGCATATCTTTCTTGAGGTATGTGGTATCAAGCTCAGTTCCTGCAGGAAGTGTATCTGTAAAGGAAAGTCTGTCTCCATCTCCATACGCAAAGTCACCGTTGAGAACTACCTTATATACGAACACATTGTTAGCCTTGTCATATCCTACAATGCTCTCCTTCTCGTCAGTACCATTGGTGTAGCTGTACTTCTCTACTATAGAACCCTGAGTTATTCCAGATACAGGATGCGAATCCTGTGATGTCTTGGATGAACCATCAATAGTAAGAGTACCCTTGTTGACTGCCGTATACTTGCTGTCAGACTTTACTGTCGTATTATATGTGATAACATAATCTATCGGGGTCTCCTCCGTGCCTGTTATATCTCTGAGGAATTCTATTGTATATCCTGTTATGTAGTTGTCAGATGATGCCGGAATATCTGCAACGCTGTCAACTGTTGTGCTGTATGGTCCCCATACATTAGAGAAATTGGTGTATGTTACCTTTACGTTGTAGTCAACGCCCTCTGTGAGACCAGATACGATAAGTCCATTTATCTGATCTGCCGTAAAGTAGTGCTTTGGAAGTGCTCCATAATCATATGTTACAGAGTCAGTATATGTATCATTCGCATTGAGCTTGTCAACGCCAGATATTGTTGACTTCCATGCAAGGGTATATGTATCATCGTTCTCCGTCTCTGATACGAATTCCTTCTTTATTGAATCACCTGTCACTTCTACAGTCGCCTCAGAGCTGTCCGTAACTCCGTTCTTCTCTATTGTCGCTACATTCTTGTAAACATCAGTCAGTTTATCAAGCTTGGATGAATCTGTTGTGTAGGTGAACACGATCTTAGATTTGTTCTCTGTCACCTCAACCCTTGAAGTTCCATCCGTCAGATAGAGTTTACCATTCTCTTCCTCAAAGCTTGCAGGAAGATTGATAGTGGTTGACACATCTGTGTCATTTATGGATACACTGCACGTCTTTTCATCTGTGAGCTTTGCTCCGTTCTTTGTGAGTATATCCGATACTGACATTCCTGTCAGATCCTTCTTCTTATCCGCATTCACGGTTACTGTCCATGTTATTGTTGACTTATCACCTGACAGTGAACCCGTCTTGCTTATAGAAGCTGTAGACTTTCCGGCATTGTACCATGTACTCCTGTAGTTATCAGTATGCTCGTTATGTGAATCGTCTGACACATCTACACCATTCTTATTGTTTACATTTATGCCTCCGATGTCATCAGCAATATCTGAGACAACAACCTCGTATGTGATCTCATACTGTGAATTAGCGTCAAGCTTCGGAAGATTTCCCTTTATAACTGTGTCACCGTTTCCTATGGTTCCTGTCGCAGGAGTCACATATCCATTTGATGTGACATCTGTGTACTGACCATTGCTGTCCTTGAGCTTGCATGTAACATTCTGTACTGTTCTCTTTGCATCAGATCCAAGTTTTGAGTCAAGTTCATTTGCAAGAATATCATCAAGTGTTATATCACCATCGCTTCCATATTCAGAACTTACTATAACCTTGTACTTGTAAATTATCTTGTGATTGTCAGGATAATTGCTCACATCATCTGAGGATTTTGTAACCTTGAGATCTGTGGCACCGTCCTTCACATATTTGTAACCCTTGCTTGTCTGATCCTTATCATCGACCTTTGAGTTCTCCGCCTCTGCGATATTGCTCTGGTTGAGATTGATCACGTCCTGAGAAAGATCATCGACTTTACTCTTTACTGTATAGGTTATCTTATATGACTCCTTTGCACCGAGTGCAGGAAGAGTTCCTTCTATAGAAGAGGTACTACTGTTATATGTGAGTGATGAGCTGCAGTCTGTGTTGTCAGACTTGATCGCCTTTATATCTGTAACTTCAGGTGTGACACCTGCTATGTCGTTGGCTATAACATCACTAAAGTTCAGATCCTCACTGGCACTTCCATGATTGGATGAAACTTCTACGGTATAGTCAAAGTATACATATCCATCCTTAGGATCTGTAACTCTACCCTCGGATGCGGTCTTCTTCACATCCACATCAGGCTTGAAATCCACATCCACAGTCACAATCACAGTGCTTGTGAATTTGTTCTCGACCTGGTTTTTCTCATTGTACTTTGTGAGATCCATATCGATCCACGCCTTGAAGAAAGCCTTGAGCTGGGCTCCCCCCTTGAGTGCTGTATGATCGATCGTCGCAATAAGGACTCCGTTCACAACTGAATACGAACCGATCTTGTTACCACTTCCATCAGTTATATCCTCATTCAAAATATCGGAATTAAACTTTATGGTATCCGGCATCGTATAAGTAAATGTTGCATCTTCACCAGACTCCACTATGCTATTAACAACATTTTCCGGGAACACTATATCCATAGACATCTGGATATCTACACCGGCTTTTGTAGGATCATTTGGATCTACAGGAAGCGGCGTTGTGGACGGTCTGGAACTGCTACCATATGTATTACCTGCTTTATCAGCAATCGTAGCTCCAGTAATATAATCTTCAAGATTTCCGATTACTGCTGCACTCGACAGCATCGCTATCGAATCAGTAGCCGTGGCGTATGCGTCTCCCCCTCTCGTCTCGGCCGCATTCGACCAGTTATAATTAGAAGGCGAAACCAACGTAGTTATCATAACTATCGCCAGCAGGAGTGCTATAAGCTTTTTCGTAGTTTTTGCCATTGTCATACCTCTTTTCTAATTATTTTTAGACTTACACACTTAGTAACAATCTAACATAACAAGAAGTAATTGTAAACACTTTGTGAACAAAAAACATTTTTCGGCTCTTTTTTGTTCACATTTATTTACAATTCACTCTTTCTATCTCTGTTAAGCAGTTCCGTAAGTGCCTCTTTCGCCGTCATGCCGTTAAATAATACATTATTGACAGCCTCAACTATAGGCATATCAACCCCGTGTTCTTTTGCAAGTGCCAAAGTCGCCTTGGCTGAATATACGCCTTCCACAACCATTTTGACCTCAGCCATAGCCTCCTCATATGTCTTTCCCTGTCCTATGAGATATCCTGCATTTCTGTTGCGGCTGTGCTTTGATGTGCATGTAACAATAAGATCCCCCATGCCCGACAAACCTGACAGAGTCTTGACATCTGCACCCATAGCAAGTCCCAGTCTCATTATCTCTGCCATTCCCCTCGTCATAAGTGCTGCTTTAGTGTTGTCTCCAAGGCCAAGGCCATCCGATATTCCTGCTGCAAGAGCTATTACATTTTTCACTGAACCACCAAGCTCTATGCCTGTCACGTCTGTACTAGTATATACTCTAAAATAATCATTCATAAACGTATTTTGTATAGTCTTTGCAACCTCCATGTCGCGCGCTCCGGCAACCACTGTTGTAGGGATTTCTCTTCCAACTTCCTCTGCATGTGAAGGTCCGGACAGCACTGCCACCTTCGCCTGTGGGATCTCCTCCTCTATCACTTCAACAAGAGCTTTGAGAGTCGATTCCTCTATTCCTTTGCTCACGTTTACGATCAACTGTCCTGCCGCCACGTATTCAGCCACACTTTTAGCTGTACTTCTTACAAACGGAGAAGGCACAGCGCATACGACCATATCCTGTCCTACCACTGACTTTGACGCATCAGTTGTGTATTCAATGCTGTTGTTTAATATCACACCCGGAAGTCTGTCTCTCTGCTCATGAAACTCCTTGAGCATGGCTACCTCCCTCTCATCTATCGACCATACTGTCACCTCATGGCCGTTTCCCGCCAGAAGATTTGCTAGTGCCGACCCCCATCCTCCGGCTCCAAGAACTCCTATTTTCATAGTAAAATACCTCCAAATATTTTAATTTTGCTTTTTGCTTTCATACATATTTTTTTGCATATTTTCTGCATATCTTTATTTGCATCTTTTTATTTTAACTTTTTTTGCCGTTATAATCCAGTCTATTGTTGTAATCAATGCATATTTTTGCATATTTTTAATATTTTTTAGTGTAATAACGTATTTTTATTATTTTATGTAAACTCACATAATTCAAATCATATGTTTTGACAGTAGGATATGCAATCACATAATATTGGTTGTAGTGCAATAACATTTTATGTAAACCATATCACAGATATATTTTTCATATGTTCGGTTATGTACATCTTTTCTTTAGTTGCAAGTTAGTTTTACCGGAAGTTAACTAGGTTAACATTTTACATACATATATATAAAAGATAGGTGGATATGCACCTACTACATACCCACCTATTCTT
>ENA-OYDO01000198-OYDO01000198.1-human-gut-metagenome-genome-assembly--contig:-NODE-198-length-20152-cov-8.261333_pt1 | contig 20152 bp, 14 predicted proteins | sample MGYA00243553_ERZ652911 | MGnify/ENA primary metagenome ERZ652911 (study PRJEB26926, sample SAMN06164635) | human gut metagenome | biome: ENVO:00009003; feature: ENVO:2100002; material: ENVO:00002003... | reverse complement strand
TACGAGATGCTCAGGAGTCTCGTGGGCTCGGAGATGTGTATAAGAGACAGTTACAGAGCAATGCAAGAACACCACTCAAATACCTGGCCAACAAGGTCTTCCTTTCTTCGCCGGCAGTTTCAGCAAGAATCGAAAGATTAGAAAAGGCCGGTATCCTCACCGGTTACCATGCAAGTGTGGATCACGAGGCACTGGGTTATCATATAACCGCTTTCATACATATGGCGCTGGATCCAAAACAGAAACCGACCTTCTATCCATTTGTGGAGGCCTGTCCTAATGTACTTGAGTGCAACTGTGTGACCGGAGCGCATTCAATGCTTATGAAGGTGTGTTTTCCTAACACCATGGATCTGGACTCTTTCATCGGTCAGCTCCAGAGATTTGGAAGCACTGAAACCCAGATTGTATTCTCAACACCTGTTCCTACAAGAGGCATAGTGATCGACACCGAGGATGTCGACTCTTCCGAGGCAATGTAATTCTCTCTTATAAAATAAGCCGGAAATGCATGAGATACTTTATTCTCATAAGCATATCCGGCTTATTTTAATTATACATATTCTGGAACTTCTTAAACGTATCATCATTCTTCAGGAGATAATCTGTATTCTCCTTAACATACTGATACATGTCCTGTATATACTTCGATGCTGTAACATTCTGTATATATTCATTCACATCACCAGAAAGCTGTGAATTGTCGATCTTGTAGCTTCCGTCAGTCTGCTTTGCAACATAGAACGATCTTATATCCAGCGGCTCGCTATCCACATCTTTTATCGTGAGATTTGAAAGCGCATATATGATATACTCTCCTGCATTCTTCCCCGGAACCATATAGCATTTGGTTCGGTTATATGCGGTTATGTACTGCGCCGCTATCTCTACGCTCTTCATATCGTCAAACTCAGAAGGATTTGTCACAAGTCTCTTTAAGGTAGTCTGATCGGCATTTGCCCTTGCAAGCAGGTAATTGCTTATTAGCTGGTTGATCTCGTCTATCGTGCACAGGCTGTAATTTGCCCCAGCCGGGATCTCGATATTTACCGAATTGTCCCGCCCTGTGATATCATCTGCAAATATAGTTGTATTGATATGGAAAATGTATATATATCCGCATACCAAAACAACAAATATTGTCCACAAAAGTGCAAGGGTTTTTCCCGCTGGGCCATACATGTTATACCTTCTTAGACCGGATCTCCTGCCGCGTGAAGCTGCGCTCTCCAAATCATCGTCATCTTCATCGTCAAACATATCTCCAGTATCCGGTGCCTCGTCCATATCTTCAGGATCGTCAATTACATAATCCTCATACAGTCTTACCTTCTTGGGCATGTCATCATCGCTCTCATCTGGATCAATACTGGATCCATCATCCCCACCATCTATATCAGCAGCATCTATATGAGCAGCATCCACATCCGTATCGTCCGGCTCCACATCGTCTTTGTCTGTGTCGTCCATGTCTGCGGCATCCTCATCAAAATTATTCTCGGCATCTTCAGGCATGGCATTCATTTTACGCTGTGTCATATCTATGTTGTTTTCCTTTATTCTATTCTTATTTTTCCCTTTCATATCTGTCACACATCCTTACCCGAGCAAATTAAAAAAGCGTACCAGGGCGGAGTCGAACCGCCCGTCATGGCTCCGGAGGCCATTGCCGTATCCGATTGGCTACTGGTACACAGTTGGTATAATACTACAAAAGTGTAACTTTGGCAAACTAAAAATCTCCCTGAGAAGAAAAGCCGCATATAAAAAGACGGAACCTCCACACATGGAGAATTCCGTCTTTATTTATCACCGATATATCCGCCCGTTACATTGTAACTGAAACAAATTTGACTATGAATAAGAGTGCGATGATCGTAACTACGATATCCTGCTTCTTGTACTTACCTGTGAACAGAGTGATAAGAACATATGTGATGGCACCAAGACCAATACCATTTGAAATTGAGTATGTCAGTGGCATCATGAGGAATGTTACGAAAGCAGGAACTGCTGAACGCATATCTTCCATATCAACCTTTGCAAAGTTCTTAGCCATGAGAACACCTACAAATATAAGTGCCGGAGCTGTTGCGCATGATGGAATGATATTTGCAACAGGGCTGAGGAACAGACATACTGCAAAGCAGAGTGCTGTAACTAAACTTGTAAGACCTGTTCTACCGCCGGCTGCGATACCTGATGCTGACTCTACGAATGTTGTACATGTTGATGTACCGAGAAGAGCTCCTGATACAGTACCAATAGAATCACACATCATACACTCATCAAGCTTCATTGGATCACCCTTCTCATCAAGCATGTTAGCCTGAGAGGCTGCGCCATAGAGAGTTCCAATCGTATCAAACATATCTACCAGACAGAAGCTGACAACAAGCATGATTGCTGAGAACACACCGCCGATATACTCAGCCGAAAATGCATCCTTCCATGCCTGTCCCTTAAATACTCCGAGAAATCCGACTGAACCGAAATCCTTGAATGACTGTCCGATGGATGAGAAATCAAAGTTAGGTGCCTGAAGCATCATAACATAATATAATACTGTTGATACAAGGATACCTATGATGATATTACCCTTTACATTGAGTTTTGCAAGGATTGCAATAATTATAAATCCAACAAATGCGACCACTGGAGGAGCAATCTGTGCTATAGCCTCCTTTGCGCTGCCAGCGCTTGATATAACACCGTGGAAATCAAAGAACTGTACAAATGTGTATGGATTGTCCTGGATGAGTGTTGCATTCTTCAGTCCAATAAGTGCTATAAAAAGACCGATACCTGCTGGAATTGACTTTTTGAGACACTCTGGCATTGCCACTGCAATATACTTTCTAAGACCTGTCACTGAGAGGATCAGGAATACGAGACCTGATACAAATACTATTACCAGACCTGCCTGGTAACCTCTGATTACACTGACACCTGCAAATGCTGCACCTGCAACGAATATCGTGCAGAAGAATGAGTTGAGTCCCATTCCACAAGCCTGTGCAAATGGCATGTCTGCAAAGAACGCCATGAGGAGTGTTCCCACTACGGCAACTAAGATAGATGCTATGAATACAGCATTCCATACTGTACCAAGCTCACCAGCCATATCTGGAACTTCCCCCGCCAGCCATCCATTGCTGCCCTCGCCTGCTACCTGATTCGGATTGACCAGAACGATATAAGCCATGGCAAAGAATGTTGTGAGACCTGCCATGATCTCGGTCTTGATAGTTGACCCACGCTCTGAGATTTTGAAGAATTTGTCCATGATTACTCTCCTTTTTTCTTTATAGTATAATATAAACAAATACCTATCTATTTTATATCAGCATTTGATATTTTTTCAACTATTTTTTAAAAATCATTAATTTTCTATAAATAAATTATCCACAAAAAACACCTCCGGGAGCCGGCCTGGATACATCTTCCAAGCAGCTCCCGAAGGTGCCTATCTTATCTGTATTTTCAACATTCAAATCGCCACTTATTTGACAATTCCCTTTACTACGCCCTTTACTACTTTGTACTTAACACCTGAGAGCTTTACAATACCTGTTGTCTTGTATGATACTCTGCCGCTCTTTACATAGTACTTAACGCCAGTCTTTGGACTCTTTGCAAATCCGGTGTAATTCTCCTGAACAACACCCTTTATATAATAGTATGTAACTCCATCTACAGTTACGAGCCCGTTCTTTGTTACATCTGGTGTTGGTGTTAAATCGACATCCTTATAAAGGTATGCGTCATCCCATGTTCCCCAGGCACCACCTGTCGCTGTCGCTCTCATTCCAACCATAACTTCGGTAGTCTCATTTACTGTGAATCTGATCTGTGGATTCTGCCAGATCTTCCAGCCCTGTGGAACTGCAGGTGCGGATGCGAGTTCTGTATCTCCAGCTTTTGCATACACCTCATATACGTCGTTATCTCCATTTGCACCACCCTGAAAATATACACTGAACACATACTCTCCCGGCTCAAGTGTGATGGTCTGATATACATCATATGTGAAATCTGATGAATTGTAGTCCACTATCAGAACTGAGTTCATAGTTAAGACTGTTCAATGTGCAGTCACCATATATCACATCGGTGCTTACAGCCTCGCTCTTTCTTCTGGTTATAGCACGTATCCTCGCAAGCAGTTCCTTCGTATCAAATGGCTTTGCAAGATAATCGTCGGCACCGAGATCAAGTCCATTGATCTTATCATCAGTCTCTGACTTTGCAGTGAGCATTATGACTGGCACATCACAGCCCTCCGATCTGATCTTAGACAGCACTGTAAATCCATCCATCTTTGGCATCATGACATCAAGTATAACCCCATCATACACCCCCGCCATAATATAATCATAGGCTTCCTGCCCATTATATACCGCATCCACAGAATAATTATTATGTTTCAATATCACCTGAAGGGCACTTGAAAGAGCCTTCTCATCCTCCGCAAGAAGCAATCGCATAATCTCATCTCCGTTTCACTTTATTGTCAGACAGCATATGCTTAAGCCATCCTTATAATCCATATTATAAGCGCAAAACTTAAATCAAACTTAAACTCTCAATACATCCGCAATAGTCTGCACCAGTTTGCCCATATATACCATACATATTCCTGTCCCTTTCTCCTGTATATCTTCATTGCAATTATATTTTACGAGGTACAGTATTTCAATATAGACAGGTGAAAAGCGATCAATACTACACGAAAAAGCAAAACAAAAAAACCTTACGGTCTACCCTGAAGTAAACCGTAAGGCAATCATTCTTATTTTATATTCAAATCGTGGAACAGATTAAACGTTCATCTGCTTTGCAACCTCAGCTGCGAAATCCTCGTTCTTCTTCTCCATTCCCTCGCCGACCTCGAAACGAACAAACTTAACGATCTTGAGATCCTTGTTTACTGACTCAAGGTACTTGGCAACTGTCTGCTTTCCATCCTCAGCCTTTACATATACCTGATCAAGAAGGCTGATCTCCTTAACCTGCTTTGAGATACGTCCCTCAACAAGACCACTGAATATCTTGTCTGCAACGATTGCGTCCTTATCAGCCATAGCAAGCTCTGCAAGCTGTGCCTTAGCCTCCTTTGAAAGGAAGTTGAATAAGAAGTTCATGTTGCTCTTCTTCTCTTCGTAAATAGCTACATCCTCAGCGCTCCATACGCCATCAACAGCCTTTGCGATCAGCTTGTTAAGGATTGGCTTTGGAAGTGTATCAGGTGCATTGAGTGCACTGTCAACTGTGATCTCCTTGAGCTTAGCCATAGCGTCTGCTGAGATGTCTGCTCTGCTGATGTACTGTGGGTTCATAGCTGCGATCTGCATTGCCACATTCTTGAGAGCTTCCTTTGCAGCGTCATCGCTTGCGCCGTTGCCAGCTACGATAACACCTATTCTACCATTGCCATGTAAGTAATCAACAACTACATCGCCTGTAACCTTCTCAAATCTACGGAATGATAACTTCTCTCCGATCGTAGCAGTCTTGTCAACAAGCTCTTCCTTAAGTCCGTTCTCACCAAGAAGTGCCTCAACATCCTCTCCATCCTTGCCACCAACAAGTGATGAAGCAAGTGCCTGATCAGCTATCTGCTGAACAAATGTCTGGAATATCTCATTCTTAGCAACGAAGTCTGTCTCTGAGTTAACCTCAACAACAACACCTGTTGTATCATTAACTGCTGCACGGCAGATACCCTCTGCTGCGATTCTGCTTGCCTTCTTCTCAGCCTTAACCGCACCGCTCTTACGAAGTACATCTACTGCTGCTTCCATATTACCATCAGTCTCTGCAAGTGCCTTCTTGCAATCCATCATACCGGCACCTGTAAGCTCTCTTAACTCTTTAACCTGAGCTGCTGTAATTGCCATCTTTTTCTACCTCCAAATTTGAATATTGACATTCTCATAATCATGTTTATGTCATTTTATTAAAGCCTTTCAGCCCGTATATGTCTCTTTAAAAGTCACGGGATAATACTTTTTATTATATTACCCCGTTACTTTTTATAATCATTTATTACTTGTAATCAATTATGATCAACTATAGACTACTCCTCTGTAGCCTCCTCAGCCTCTGCCTCTTCTACTGAATCAGCGTCAACGCCCTGCTGAGCCTCGATAACAGCGTCTGCCATCTTTGAAACGATAAGCTTTACAGCTCTGATAGCGTCGTCGTTACCAGGAATTACATAGTCAAGCTCCTCTGGATCACAGTTTGTATCAGCGATACCAACAAGCTTAATTCCAAGTGACTGAGCCTCCTGGATACAGATTCTTTCCTTCTTAGGATCAACAACGAAGATCATGTCTGGGATTCTCTTCATGTCCTTGATACCACCAAGGTTCTTCTCAAGCTTCTCCATCTCTTTCTTGATCTGGATAACTTCCTTCTTTGGAAGAACATCAAATGTACCGTCCTGCTCCATCTCCTCGTACTTCTTGAGAGTAGCGATTCTTGTCTGGATTGTCTTGAAGTTTGTAAGCATACCTCCAAGCCATCTCTCATTTACATAGTACATACCGCAACGCTCTGCCTCGCTCTTGATTGAGTCCTGAGCCTGCTTCTTTGTACCAACAAAAAGGATTGTTCCGCCGTTTGCAACACAATCACCGATTGCATTGTAAGCATCGTCAACCATTCCTACTGACTTCTGAAGATCGATGATGTAGATACCATTACGCTCTGTGTAGATGTATGGCTTCATCTTAGGGTTCCATCTTCTTGTCTGGTGTCCGAAATGTACACCTGCCTCTAATAACTGTTTCATTGAAATAACGCTCATTTTTTCTACCTCCATGGTTAAAATCTTCTGCCAGTATCAACTCTTTGGACCACCCGAGCACAGGCACCACGCCAACTATCAACCAGCATGTATATTTGTTCTGCGCACTCACGCAATCGACATTGTAACACAAAAAAAAAGTGCATTCAAGCACTTTTTTTCTGTATGTCAAATATATTGATCACTCATCTGTTTTTCACTTATTTCGCTCTATTCTTTATACTGCTTATTACATATGAAACACTGGCAATAACGAACAGCAGATATCCTATAGCAAGGTCTCCCCAGAACGTGCTTTTCTGATCTACCACATCAAGGATATCGAACATTTCCTTGTAACAATCTGAAAATGCCATATCATAACCATAGTCACTGAACTCTTTATAGAGCTGTAAGCTGACGCTGAGTCTCTGAGAAATATATATCATGCCGATACACAGCACTACGCATATGATTATTCCCTTGATATCCAGACACTTACCAAATTTCTTATATCCCATCATAGCACATATTACCATGACCGCGCCTGACATTCCTGCGATATATCCCAATTTGTATACAATAACCCACATTGCAACACCCACGAGCGATCCCAAGAACGCTCCGACAATTCCAGTCACAACATTTGAACTGACAGTCTCTTTCCCAAATGTCTGTGTGTTCATTGCTGGCTGTGCATATCCCTGATTCTGGTTATACGAAACATCTACACCAAAGCTCTGTTGATCAATGCCATTTCCATAAGATCCCTGGAACTGTCCATTCTGATTGGTATTATATCCATACTGCTGTCCACCATAATTTTGGTCATAACCATACTGCTGTCCTGCATAATTTTGATCATAGCCATACTGCTGTCCTGCAAATCCATTTATCTGCTGTTCTTCGTTATTCATCATTTTATCCCCCTTTTTATCCCTCTACTGGTGTCCGAGCAGAATCCATACAATCCCGCCATTTGTTTCATTTCCAGTAAATGTATATGTTCCTGACACAAGGCTGTTCGAATACCCTGATCTGAGCAGCCAATCATAATACTCATCTGCATCGCGAAGTCCTATCTGTTCAAGCAGCTGACAGATCTCATACGCTGACATTCCATCAACGATCGTGATCTGACCGCCGCCATTATCATACTTTATTGCACTCGGCTTAGGAGCCTCTGTATTAGCCTCGGTTGTCTTTTCTGTCGTTGCCGTTGATCCCGACTGTGAATTCTTGTCCTCTGTATATCCATTATCCTTAGATGATGGTACTTTCTGTGTGTTGTCACTCAGATCATTGCCGCCCTGTGACGATCCATTATTGTCACTAGATGAAGATCCGCCCTTATTACCAGTCGACGTTCCAGACTTGTCCCCTGTCGATGCACTACTCTTATCATCCGAGCCAGCCGTGCTGCCCACATTGCCATTTCCTGTGTTGCTGCCGTCTTTGGTGCTTTTGCCGTTGCTGCCACCAGAGTTGACATCGCCTTTTCCATTGATATTGCTGCCCTTCGTGTCTGATGAAACCTTCTCCGTGGTATCCTTTGTAGAGTCCTTTGCAGCATCTTTTGTATTATCTTTTCCTGTTGACTTCTCTGTGGTGTTCTTTTCCGTCTCAGTGGTCTTTGCTGTTTCCGATGTGGAACCCGTGTTTTCTGTATTATCCTGCTGAACAACTTTTGTCGTATTGCCCTGGTCTGAATTATTCTTTCCGGCATTGTCAAAGTTAAATGCAACAGTAACGGTAAGAGCACCCACGATCAAACCTGTTCCAAGTCCTCTGAAAAAACTTTTTTTATACATTTCTTACCTCCCGACCGCTTTACTGCCTGCCAGTCTCATCTGAATTCTCTGTAATTTTTACCTCGTTTATCTGGTCGATCATAACCTTGGCCTCGCCGACACCGATTCCAAGTTTATTTGCAATTTCCATTATGCTGAGTCCTTTTCTGTGAAGCTCAGCCACCTGTGTCTCTGTGTCAACACCTTCATCCCAGATATCCAAAGGCCTGTTCTGTGCAGTTTTTTTCTTCTTTTTCTTCTTTGATCTGTTGTTTCTACTCTTCTGAGGTACCGGTACAACATTTCCCTCCTCTATAGCTGCTGCCATCTTCTCTGGGTTTGCTGCTTCGACAACCGTGAATGCACTATCTGTAACCTGCTTATCCTCTATAGAGACAACTGACTCCTGAGCTTCGTTTACAACTGCACCTTCTGTCTCCTGCTCAGGCACATCGCCATGCTCAGCATCCGCCGTATCGGAAGCCTGTTTCTCAAGTTCCTGATCGATCATATCTCCATCATCCTGATCTGCTGTATCTGACTCTGCCTCATCTGTCTCTGTCGCATCTGTTTCATCATCATCTGTCTCGCCTGCAGCCGGTTCATTAGCTATACTGTCATTTTCCTTCTCATCTTCTGGCTTTGCAGACTCGTCATATGTTATAGGCTCTTTCTCGCTCGTGTCGTCCGGGTCATATGACTCGTATGCCTCCGTCAGGCTCTGATTGATATAATCTATCATCTGCTTCTTCGCCTTCTCGGAGAGCTGTGAAGAGCATGCCTCAAGCTCTTTTCTCATCTTATCCTTTGCCGCCTCAATGCTGGATTCATAATCCGCCATAGCCTTATCTATCCTCTGTGTAGCATCGGATGTCATATCATTAACTCTCTTGTCTGTTGATGCTTTTAACTCATCTATCTCTTTTCTTGCACTCTCCCTGTATTCATCGATCTCCTTCTTTGATGAATCCCTGATCTCGGCAAGCTCTTTCTTTGATGAAGCCTTCACCTCATCTAGGCCTTTCTTCATGTTATTCTTGACTTCATCGCCCTGCTTTTTCAGATCATTTTTCTTCTTTTCTACAAGAAGATCACAATATTCATCGAGCTGTTTCTCAAGCTTCTCCCTGCTGTCTGCAAGCGTACCATCCGTCTCATTCTCCTTCTTGCCGTCTCCGATAAAAAAGCTAATCACTACTATTGCAAGACCTACTACCAATGTCACTATTGCCGCTATAATATTCGGTGTCATATTTCTTCTCCTTTTATATGTTATAACGTATTTCTATCGCATACTTATATCCTAAATGGGTACTGTATAATTCATCAGGCATCCTTCAGTTCATCGAACACAACATCATTTAACACTTTGATGTATGTCCCCTTCATTCCCGAAGATCTCGCCTCTATAACTCCCGCGCTTTCAAACTTTCTGAGGGCATTCACTATAACAGACCTTGTTATACCTACCCGATCCGCCACCTTGCTGGCAACCAGTATTCCCTCCTCGCCGTCAAGCTCTGAGAAGATATGCTTTATCGCCTGAAGCTCTGAGAACGAGAGTGTGCTGATCGCTGAACGAACTATCGCGATCTTGCGGTTCTCCTCCGCATTCTCCTCGTTGAGAGCCCTCATCATCTCAAGGCCGACGACCGTCGTTCCATATTCTCCAAGAATGATATCATCAATATCGTACTCAGTCCCAAGTCTGTACAAAAACAGAGTTCCAAGTCTCTCTCCGGCAATGTCTATCGGAAGAAGCAATCCATGATACTTGTCGATATCCACTCCGTCAAATCCGAGTGTCGTTAGGTTGACATTCTCTTTTGTAGACAAAACAAGCAGAAGTCTCTCGTTGAGCATGTTGTCTATAAGGCTTCCTACCTTTCCCTCGATCAGCTCGTGGATCTCAGGGATATCTTCCCTGTTCTTAAGTCCAAGTATCTTTCCCTTCTTGCTAATAACCATGGCGTTCGACGCCAGAATATCGCTGAGCACATCACAGATATCGTTAAACACGACCTTATGTGAATTGTTATTGTGCAATAACTTGTTTATCTTTCGTGTTTTATCTAACAATTGTACACTCATAAGTTATCCTCCAAATTTTTGTGTAATAATATGTAACAAAAAGTATCTTTTGCGCGAATTTTTATGACTATTTGAAATTCTATCACAATGAATTACTCATAACAAGCCTATTTTATGTAAAGTAGGCATGAATTTAAAAATTTAAGAAAGTGTTGATTTTACTTGCATTTTTAGCCACAACATATTGTGGTAGGATCATTTTTCGACACAATTTTCAACATTATGACAACCTAAGCGTTTTGCTAATTTTCACACAATTATATAAAATAACAGACAATACAACAAAAATCCCGTGGGAAATCCGGATTTCTCCTTCCCTCCCACAGGATATATAATCTCATTTTTAATTTTCTGCCGCCTTATTGTTACATGTATACCCACATTTCTGATCAGCACATACAAGTTTATTGCCCTTGACGACCATGTAGCCACCGCACTCAGGACACTTTTCGTTGCTTGGCATCGCCCATGACATAAAATCACACTCAGGAGCCTTTATACATCCATAGTATCTTCTACCCTTCCTTGTGGTCTTTATGACAACGTCAGCACCACACTTTGGACATGCAACGCCTATCTTCTCATAGAACGGCTTTGTGGATCTGCATTCAGGAAATCCCGGGCATGCAAGGAACTTGCCATGAGGGCCATACTTTACTACCATATTGCGTCCGCACACATCACAGACCTCATCCGACACCTCATCTTCAATCTTTATGGACTCAAGTTCTGCCTCCGCTTTCTTTACCGCCTCATCGAGATCTGGATAGAAATTTCTGACTACGACCTTCCAGTCAACTGCACCCTCTCCTATATTATCAAGAAGTGACTCCATGTTTGCTGTAAAATTTACATCTATTATAACAGGGAACGCCTGCTCCATACTCTGGTTCACCGCATCTCCCAAGGCGGTAACATAAAGCTTCTTCTGTTCTTTTGTTATATATCTTCGCGCAAGTATCGTTGATATGGTTGGTGCATAAGTACTTGGTCTTCCTATACCCAGTTCCTCAAGAGTCTTTACGAGAAGCGCCTCCGTGTATCTCGCCGGTGGCTGTGTAAAGTGCTGCTTTTCATCAAGGCTGTCAAGATTCAGCACATCGCCCTCAGACAGATTGTTGATACCTGCCACACTCTCTCCTCTGTCATTGTCCAGATTGTACACGGCAAGGAAACCATCAAATGCTATCTTGGATGCTGATGTCTGGAATACAGCACTGCCACATCCAACCTTCACGTTCTTGACTGAATATACAGCACCCGACATCTGGCTGGCAAGGAATCTGTTATATATAAGCTGGTACAGTCTGAACTGGTCATGGGATACCTGATCCTTTATCATGACCGGTGAAAGTGCCACATCCGTAGGACGTATAGCCTCATGTGCATCCTGTATCTTCTTGTCAGTCTTGGCTCTTCCATTGGAATCCCCGATATACTGCTGCCCAAAATTGTCTGCAATATATGTGTCTGCTGCCGCAACAGCCTCCTCCGATATTCTGGTGGAATCCGTTCTCAGGTATGTTATAAGACCGATTGTTCCACGGCCCTTTATGTCAACGCCCTCATACAGCTGCTGGGCTATCCTCATGGTCTTTGATGTTGCAAAGTTGAGCTTGGACGACGCCTCCTGCTGCATCGTACTCGTTGTAAATGGAAGCGGAGGTTTCTTGTTTCTCTCGCTCTCCTTTATGGACTTTACAACATACTCTCCGCCATCAAGTGACTTTAATATCTCATCGAGTGCAGCGCGTCCGGATATCTCCTCTTTGTTTGTTCCATCGCCTGTAAACTTGAAAGTGATAGGCTTTTTCATCTTGCCGGCTATGAGATTCGCATCCAATGTCCAGTATTCCTGTGGTATAAAATCATTTATCTCTTTCTCTCTGTCACACACAAGCTTAAGCGCAACTGATTGGACACGGCCTGCTGAAAGGCCTCTCTTGATCTTTGCCCAAAGGACCGGACTTATCTTATAACCAACCAATCTGTCCAGAACTCGTCTTGCCTGCTGTGCATCAACAAGATTCATATCTATATCTCTCGCCTGCTTTATTGAATTCTTGACTGCATTCTTTGTTATCTCATTAAATGTAATTCGCTTGTAATCCTTATCCTCAAGCTTGAGAGCTTTCATAAGATGATAGGATATAGCCTCTCCCTCACGGTCCGGGTCAGTTGCGAGATATATCTTATCCGCTTTCTTCACCGCTTTTCTGAGTGCCGCAAGAATATCACCTTTCCCTCTTATAGTGATATACTTTGGCTCGAAATCATTATCAACGTCTATTCCCATCTGACTCTTAGGAAGATCTCTAACATGTCCGTTTGAAGCTATGACCTCATAGTTTGACCCCAAAAACTTTTTGATTGTCTTAGCCTTTGCCGGAGACTCAACAATAACAAGATTTTTTGCCATAGGTATCTGTTCCTTTCCGTAATATTCTGTGTATAGTCACGAAGCTGTGCAGCGCCTCTCCCTGATATCTCAGGCCCTGCAGTAATAGTTTCTCACCAACTGTTTTACCAGCCTCTTCTTCTCTAATTCAAATAGTATCTGAGCTGTCTCAGACACCGTCATCCCAGCCTCAAAACATATATCATCAATATGTCTTGATTCCAAACGTACACAACTATACACTTTTTTCTCTGCAGGTGCAAGTAATTTTTTGTTAAGGAACTGTCCTTTGACTGTCTGTATTCCAAGTTCTTCCAATATATCCTCAGACGATGTAACACACATTGCGCCCATTTTTATCAGATTGTTACAGCCCGCGCTGCCCGTATCAGTTACTCTTCCCGGAACCGCATACACATCTCTCCCCTGCTCCAGTGCCTGGTCGGCTGTGATGAGGGAGCCACTCTTCTCACGGGCCTCCACCACCAGCACACCGTCTGACATTCCGCTTATTATCCTGTTCCTGTAGGGAAAACGAAATGCCTCCGGTGCCACATCAAGTCCACTTTCCGAGACCACAACGCCTCCGCCATTTACTATGCTGCGGTATATATCATAATTCTCTCTTGGATAAGGCACATTTATACCACTTCCAAGAACTGCCACCGTCTTTCCACCGCCGGATAACGCCGCCCGATGTGCAGTCCCGTCTATCCCAAGTGCCATTCCGCTAACTATCGTAACACCTGCTGCCGACACATCCGCCGAGATCCTGTCCGCCATCGTTCTGCCATACACCGAGGCCTTTCTGGCTCCAACAACCGCCACCGCCGGAGCCATATCCTTCAGCACATTTATATCTCCTGCAGCAAACAGCAGCATAGGTGGATCCGGAATATCATACAATTTTCCAGGATAACAGTCATGCCCTGGATATACATACGTGATATGCCCAGCCTCCAACCTATTCCTGTATTCAAGTACAGCATGCTCCGTCCTGTTCTCCATTACCGTTTCAAACTGTTTCTTCGTAAGACTTTCCTGCAAGACCTTTTCTGATGTCTCCCACAACCCACGGATGCCGCCAAACCTGAATGCAAGCTCAATCTTCTGGGTGTGTACCATGCGGTTCATCATTCCATACCAGAGATATAGAAGTTCGTCATCTATCATCAGACTGCACCTCCCCCATCCGCATTTCTGAAAAACACCGCTTCCTCAAGATGCCTTACGTTCACATCCTGATCACCGTCAAGATCCGCTATGGTCCTTGCAATTTTGAGCACCCTGTAGCTTCCTCTTGCGGTGAGTGAGAGTCTCGTAAAGCAATCTTCCATAAATTCTTTTTCTGCGTTTCCAAGCGGTATATATTTTTCGCACATGCCGGAGTCGAGCTGCGAATTAAACCGTATGTCCTCACCCTTATACCTGCACAGTTGTATATTCTGGGCAGCCAGGACACGTGCCCTCATCTCTGATGATGAAGCGCCAACTCCGTCCCCGAACAATTCGCCATACTGGACCTTCCTCACATCCACATTTATGTCTATCCTGTCCAGAAGCGGCTTACTTATGCGCGCATTGTAATTTCTTATCTGGTTCACCGTACATGTGCACTTATTTACATCCGGGTACTGTCCACATGGACACGGATTTCTCGCCGCAACAAGCATAAAGTCCGCCGGAAACCTGTAAACGCCATTAAGTCTTGATATGTTGACCGCCCCCTCCTCAAGTGGCTGGCGCATCACCTCAAGCACACTTCTTCCAAATTCAGGCAGCTCATCAAGAAAAAGGACACCTCCGTGGGCCAGGCTTATCTCTCCTGGTCTTGGATCCCTGCCGCCTCCTGACATGGCATGCAATGAGATCGTATGATGAGGGGATCTGAAGGGGCGCCTGTTTATTATGGATGCGCCATCCTTCAAAAGTCCTGCCACACTGTATATCTCTGTTATCTCTATGCTCTCTTCTAATGTGAGCTTTGGCAGTATGGTTGGAATGCGTCTGGCTATCATGGATTTGCCCGCGCCGGCAGGGCCGGTCATCAATATATTGTGCATTCCCGCCGCTGCTATCTCAACGCCCCTCTTCAATGTCTCATGCCCCCTAACCTCAGAGAAATCACATTCCCTTCTGTCAGGTGCTTCTCCCAGCAGTCCGTCTACATCAACATATTCCGGCTCTATGGCACTTATTCCACTGAGATAATCTACAAGCTCTGTGAGACTCTCCACCGGTATAACTGTCATACCATCTATGATCGCAGCCTCCTGTGAGTTGCCAGATGGGACTATGCACTTTCTGATTCCCTGCGTATAGGCATGATGAACTATGGCGAGAATTCCTGTGACCGAACTTACATGTCCGTCAAGGCCCATCTCACCTAATATAAGTATATTTTCAATGGATTCCTGTGGGATGATCCCCATAGACGCAAGTATTCCTACTGCAATTGGAAGGTCAAACGCCGTTCCCTCTTTTCTGATATCCGCCGGAAACAGATTAATAGTGACTCTTTTCGGCGGCAAACTGAAATCGGAATTGCGAAGTGCGGTCCTGACGCGTTCTCCGGCCTCCCTGACGCAGGCGGACAGATATCCAACCATATTCATCATAGGAAGACCGTCATGTATATCCGTCTCAACAGATATAAGCGTTCCCTCCACACCTCGAACAAGTCCACTTAAAACTTTACTGTACATGTCTTATGTGTGCTCCTTTCTGTCCTTCCGGACAGCCTCTCCATTCGAAGCACATATCATATAAACGAGAATAAACTATCCTATCCTACAAGTCAAACTCCTTTTTGGATAGTGTCTTTCTCCTGTTTCCAGACCGCAGCTTTGCCGATGCCAGTTTAAGCATCACCACCGCCACAGTCAGATTGAATATAACAGATATCCATGTCATATAGTCCGACATAAACACTGTATAGCCCCCCGCCTTCTCAAGTGACGGCAACAGGCTGTCTGCATAAAAGGTCTGATCTGCAAATTCAAATATCCATAAAAACGGATTCAGTGCATAAATTGTCCTGATCCCTGCCTGATAAAACTTAAAAGCCTCAACACTTGCAGTCATGTACATAGCAGAGATCATAACTCTTCCTGCAAGGTATGATATAAGCACGATTGCAACCACAGTTATGATAGTTGATATAGTGGCTGACACCGATGTCTTTCGCACACAAGAATAAAACATTCCAAAACTTCCTATATATATATCAACATACAAAACGATTCCGATAAACTCAAACAGTGACTTCCATCCAAGACCTCCCACGACAAACGACACAGCAAGGAATGGAAGAGTTGCCACAACATACATAAATGTTGTCACCATTGCAGAGGCAAGTTTTCCTGCTATTATAGAAAACGACCTGACAGGTGTTGTGAGCATTATCTCTAGTGTCTGTCTCTCACGCTCGCCCGCTATCGATGTAGCTGTCATCACAGGCAGGACCATGCATATTATAGCCAGCTCGCATCCCCCAAGAATAGGGAAAAGCTTTACTATGTATGAATAATATGCCTGATAACCCGATCCAAATGACATGGCAAATGCGACTGATGCAATGATGGCGAAGAGACAGTTTATCATGGTCACCACTATTATCATCTTCGGGCTTCTGGCGTTTACAAGCGCATCCTTCCTGAGTATCGGATTAATGAGTGTTGTTTTTGTCATCTGCACCACCTCCTGTGATCTCAAGAAACAGGGATTCAAGATTCTCCTTCTCCCTAACAAACTGATGCACATGAACACCGTTATCCACAAGGCTCCTTAGAAGCTCCGCATCACTCTCACGGTCCCCGTGATAATACACTATTAGTTCTCCATCTTTTTCAGTTATGCGGTCAACGCTGAAGCGCTCCCTGATTATCACGGATATACGGTCAAGCGCCTCGTGTCCGCTGAGTCCTAATATATACCCCCTTATCTTTACAGGCGCCTCCGCATGTCCCTGCGCCATTATATCATCAACCTTACCGCTGGACACTATCCTTCCGTGATCGATTATCCCTATGCTCGTACACATCTCCGAAAGCTCCGGCAATATATGTGAACTTATCACTACTGTCTTGCCCAGTTCTCTCAGTTTCTTCATTATGTCTTTCATCTCTACTCTAGCTCTCGGATCAAGTCCAGAGTTTGGCTCATCTAATATCAGCAGTTCAGGATCATGGATAAGGGCTCTTGCCACGCAAAGTCTCTGCTTCATACCTCTTGACAGCACATCCACAAACTCCTCTCGCTTGTCTGACAGATCTACGAGCTCCAGCAGTCTGTCTGCCATCTCATCTGAAGCCTGTCTGGACATTCCATACATGGAACCGTAGAATTCCATATACTCTATAACCTTAAAGTTGTCGTATACTCCAAAGAAATCAGGAACATATCCTATCTTACGCCTGACATCCGCCGACTTTTTCAGTACATTAACGCCATCTATCAGAAGTTCTCCCGATGTAGCCTTAATTAGTCCGCACATGATCTTCATGGTGGTGGTTTTTCCAGCCCCGTTAGGACCAACAAAGCCAAATATTTCCCCCTTGTCGATATGGAGATTCAGATTGTCCAGGGCAGCGAATCCGTCATAATATTTTGTCAGATTCACAATATCTACCATCACTGTCCACCCCCTCTTGCACTTATACGCGGAAGATATGTCTCTGTATAATCCTCACCCTTATGTGGCGATATGCATCTCAGCCGCATCTCATTATTTTCAATATAAGGAGCCAGTCTGTCTCCCTCTATCTCCTGTGAACCATTTACAAATATGGCATCGTAATTGTCTGTATAAAAATTATATGCCTTCACGATCACATTTGCTGTTGACTCATCCTTCGTACTGCTCTCTCTTGTAACGGTAGTTATATTGTCATCGTTCTGGAAGCATATATCTATGTCCACCTGATCCGAATACATCATAAGATCATCGGTGTCATAATCCGACTGTTCAAATCTGTTGACATCCCTTGTGTATATATTGCTGTAATATGCACCGTCTAAGTCCTCATAATCCTGGGGATGTATATCATATACCACGTAATTACCATATTTCTCAGATGACTGACCATCACTTATATCGGCCTCCTTATCTATCGTGGCCCACACAGCTATCCTGCCCATTCCTGATGGAACCGATGAATACGCTCCCATTTTGAGCAGCATATAATAATTTCTCGACATCATGACATCTGCCTCATCATCATAATTATAGCCGCTTCCAAATCTGTATATATAATAGTTTTTCATGCAGTCTATTGATAAACCATTTGTCATCTTTCTGTTCTGGAGCTTATTTATATCCATGGATTCCCCTGCCGGCAGGCTGTCCAAACAGTAATAATATCCATCAGTCATAACAACCACGTCCCGCATATCATATGCCGTGTTGTTCTTTACACTTCCCTCTATGCCATCAGTGTAAAGCTTCAATGAACTGTCAAATCTGCCTATGTCATTTGTCGTCACGCTGCTCGCCTGAAGACTTATGCCGCCAAATGGAATATGGGTATCAAACTTCATCGTTATGCCATCATCGCTGGCGCATCTCTCAATGTTCATAGACTGGGAATATGTGGCATCTCCGTAATACTCATCCATAACCTGTACGTTGTCATACTCACTGTTCACATCCACTGAGTAACTATCTGCCTTAGAGCCTATTATGTATGTATATACATTCTGTCTCATAATGTTATCGCTTATGTCCGCCGATTCAAATGTAAGTTCCAGGGGTCTCGTCACGCTGTATCTGGTACTTACAATGTATATTGCAATAGTTCCAACCAACGCCCACGCAGGAACCGTTATCCACATCCACTCTCTCCTGCGAAGTTTTTTCAACACAACGTAGGTTACAGGGCCGCACAGTATCAGGTAAACCACCAGTATCACTATAAAAATATACGGTGATACCACCTTCTTCCTGTTTGTATTTATCGCATTTATTATTCCATAACCTGTACTGTTATCGTAAAATGAACCCTGGACAAGGTTGTTTATCTTGTCGGTGTAGCCAGCCTTGAGTATCATCTCCATAAGCTGCAGTTCACCGTTGCCGCCAGCCACCGGTTTTGATACCAGAGAATACGGAACCACCACTACCCTGCCGTACCCTGTATCCAGAACACTTACACCACCTAACGCATCGTTTACCTGTGCTCCATATACCGAGATATCTGCAACAGATACTTTCTTATATTCAGTTGAACTGCCTTTATCAGACCATACAGTGACATTTTTCGATGAACTTCCATTTAATTCATAGTTGATAAACTTGCTGTCGAATCCGCCCAGAACTCTGTCCGCATCTTTGCCAAGTGACAATATGAGAGTACCACCCTCGAAAACCCACTCCTGCAAAGCCTCCATCTGATCTTCTGAGAGCTTTGAGGTATCATATTTATCTATCAGAATATAATGGACAACCTCCAGTCCCTGAAGCGAATCTGGGAACAGGTCTGTCTGCATATTCAGTTTTCTGACACTCACACTGTCACTCTGGGTTCTGACCCTCGCATCTTCCAGATTCTCAAATGAATCCCGGTCATCAGACAGTACTCCGACTGTTGTCGCCATCTCATACCCGCTCACACTTGGCTGATCACTCTCAGCATATACTACCTGACCATCCTCATCCTCTATCTGAACGAGCAGCCTTCCATACCCAAGCTCATTTACATAGAATTTCACTGTGTTGTCCGAGTCTGCTCCCCAGTCGATCTCCTGGGAATATTTCATGGTTGCACTGTCACTGTACACCTCGTCATAGTCCGGCATAAGGACCACCCTGCCGCTAAACTCCACATCTGTGTGTACATTCAGTACAACCTGAGAGCCCGAATCATAAACCGCATATCCGTCAATACCATAATTCAGGCTTACACTGATGTCAGGATTTCTAGTGATGATCTTGCGTTCTATCTTTCCATATGTACTTCCATCTGCACTGATTTCAGTTGTCCCATCCGATTCATCGTCCATCTCTGCAAATGAGTCATCGCCTTCATCATCCTGTGTATCATATACTCTGTCTCTTATACACATCTCCGAGCCCACGAGACT
>ENA-OYDO01000170-OYDO01000170.1-human-gut-metagenome-genome-assembly--contig:-NODE-170-length-21856-cov-8.781203_pt1 | contig 21856 bp, 18 predicted proteins | sample MGYA00243553_ERZ652911 | MGnify/ENA primary metagenome ERZ652911 (study PRJEB26926, sample SAMN06164635) | human gut metagenome | biome: ENVO:00009003; feature: ENVO:2100002; material: ENVO:00002003... | reverse complement strand
GATGCTCAGGAGTCTCGTGGGCTCGGAGATGTGTATAAGAGACAGTATCAATACACTGCATACCCCATTTTCTGATAACCATATATACAAAAATAGAGACATGTCGGAAGGCATCGACATGTCTCTATTGTCCTCAACTAGTATATGATTCATATAGGAATCGGCTTATAGTATTTGTGGAAAATTCAATTCTGTAATAAAAATGTAACATATTTTTAAATTACTTGCAATAGTTTTTTCCATTTTTTACAAAGTATTTATATGTGAAGCAGACGAGCCGCGTTTTCCCCCATTATCATTTTTCTCACATCCTCGGGAAGCTGTAATCCCTCTATATCTGAGATCGCCTCGGACTGATCTGACCATGGGCTGTCGGTTCCGAAGAGTACACGGTCAGCGCCATGCTTATCCACTATCGCCTTGAACATATCGGAATCCATAAGCTTCCATTTGTGTACTGCTCCATCCCTGTACTGTATATGTCCATATGAAAATGCCGTATCCAGATATACATCCCTGCCACACAGCCTGTCCAAAACGTCCTGCCACATCTGCCACCCACCCATATGGGCAAGAACAAGCTTGTCCGGCTGGACCTCATCCAGCACCTCCTCCGTCATTGCCGGTGTACAGTGCACCACTTCAGGAAGACCTATATCCTGCCCTGCATGAGTGACCACGATAAGTCCCAGCTCCGTGGCATAGCTTATTATCCTCTTGTATCTTATATCGTTGAAGAATGCTCCCTGATAGTCCGGATGAAGCTTTATCCCCTTAAGTCCTTTGTCACTTATATCCCTGAGTATCTCTTTGTAGTTGTCGTTATCCGGGTGTATACCGCCAAATGACCACACATGGGTGTCCGCAAACTGTTCATTCTCCACCTGTGCTGATTCATTTATATGCTTATACTGTTTCGGCGAAGTGGCAACAGGAAGCACCACGGATATATCCACACGTCTGTGCTCCATATCACTCTCAAGACCCATGAGTGTTCCGTCTGAGTGCGGCACAGTTCCAGATCTTCCCGCAAGAAGCTCCACGGTCTTCGCCGCTATTTTATCCGGGTAAGTGTGTGTGTGAAAATCGATTATCATTGTCAATCACATCCTTCGTTTATATTTTTGTTTATATTTTCTGGTAATTATAACATTTCAACTAATCCGTTGTACAGGGTTGAAAAAGATCGAAAATTCGTTTATGTTTATTGGTGGTATTTTTTATTGGAGGAAATATGAGCAAACGAAAAAAGAAAATGACAGTAAAGCAACTACGTGCCCTTGTGGCATTTCTGGTTGCAATAAATATTATATTGCTGATTTGTGTTCTCGTACTTGGAATATTTCTGGCAAAGGCAAACTCCGGCAAAGCCAGACAGCAGACTGTGCGCCTGAAAAAAGCAAATGATACATATACCGTATGTGTAGATGCCGGACACGGCGGAAGCGATGTGGGAGCTGTGGGACTCGATGGAAGCTACGAAAAAGATGACAATCTCCGGCTTGCCCTGAAGGTTGCTGATGCCCTTGAAAAGAGCGGTGTCAACGTGGTTCTGACAAGATCTGATGACAGCGATACACAGCTCGCTTCAAGATCAGTCATAGCAAACAAGGCGAAAGCGGACCTATTCGTATCCCTACACCGCAATTCAACCGCAACAGCCAACACCACAAAGGGGATAGAGATATGGATACATAGTTCAGGTTCGGAACGCAGTTACGCGGCGGCAGACGACATTCTGACTAACCTTGAGGAAGTTGGCATAACCGACAACCGAGGTGTGAGGATTGGAACTCAGGGAGACAGTGACGACGATTACGCGGTGATCCGTGACACGGATATGACAAGCATGATCATAGAGATGGGATTTATGACAAGTCAGGATGATCTGGACTACTTTAACGAAAATATTGAAAACTACGCCAAGGCAATATCTAACGGGATTGTGGAATGGCTCAATGAATATGTTGAATAACTCTAACAAATATAAATATACGAAACAAATAAAACCTTGCATCACCCGTTCCGGGAAATGATGCAAGGTTTTATTTGTTCCACATCTTATATTCTCATCTTGTATTCTGTATCTAAAATATCATATGAATATACATCACTCGCTTATGACCGTCCTGTTACGTCCTGACTCCTTTGCCTTATAAAGCGCTGAATCAGCTCTGTTAAACCAGGCCTTTGAGCTCTCACCCTTGATGTACTCTGCCACACCACAGCTACATGTGATTCCATCCTTGTTCATAAAATGGAAATAATAACATCTGAACTCTGTTCTTATGTCCTCTACAATATTCATGACCTTTGATAGTTCCACATCATGGAACAGTATGACAAACTCCTCGCCGCCGTATCTGAACGCAAGCCCCATATCCTTAGATTTCTCTTTCATCATCTTGCAGAGAGCCTTGATGACTATATCACCGTTGCTATGTCCGTATGTGTCATTTACCTCCTTGAAATGATCTATATCAAATATAGTCACATACGACTTGGCTCCTGTCTGCTCGGCACGTTCTATCTCCTTCTCCAGACTGTCCTCAAATGAACGTCTGTTGTAAAGTCCCGTCATCGGATCTATCATAAGCTCACTCATGAGAGTGACCTGTCTGTTGTAGCTGCCCATTATAGAACTCATAAGTGCTTTTGTATGTGTGTTGACTATAACCACCATCACGCACAAAAGAATGATCAACAAAAGAAATATGCTGAGCACTCCGACCCAGTTAAGCCCCGCCACACTGTCAGTGTACTCAAAATGATACCTCACCATATCAATTACGGTTAGTATCGCCACCACAACACCAGACCATATGGTTAGTGACTGATCCGCAAACAATGCCGTAGCAACTATGGTTAAGATTGGCAACATGATGAGTGGCAAAACGGAATAATATGTGAATGATATAACTCCTATAGACACGAATATCAATCCTATGACCACGTAATTTTTCTTCTCATTGGATATATTGTCCGCTTTGATCATAAAGTAACACACCACCAGTGTAATGATCTGTATGGCCATCGGAATAAATATGTATTCCAGCATATAAAGACCGCTGCCTATATTCTTCTCTACCCTATGAACCCCATACAATATCCATGAAAGCGCAAATGTAACACCACATATAGCAATGACCGTCCGCCATACAAGCAGCTGCCATCTTGCTTCTATATCTTCTTTGTACATATCATTCATAACCTTGATACCCCATGCAAGTAAATTTGTATACATTTTACCATACATGGTTTCATTTTTCCATCATTAATACATAAAATGGCGGGGTTTTTAATAACTAATTAACAAACCCCCGCCATCTTATTAGTTTATTGTTATCATTTACAGATTATATCCAACCTCAAATGCCTCAAGGTTCTTCTCAACCGTCTTAGGTGGAACCGTATTCTTGATGACCTCTACCCATGCATCATGTGAAAAATCCATATGCTGAGCTGCGATACCTATGATAACTGTGTTGAATACCTTATTGTTGCCAAGCTTCTTAGCCTCATCCATAGCATCCACAGATATTACCTTATACTCCTTGCTCAGATTCTCTATGATTCCATCCGGATACTGTGCTACGCCTGTAACTACTGTTATCGGATCTATTCTCTGGTCATTGACTATGATAACTCCATCCTTCTTCAGAAAGTGTGCATATCTGAGCGCCTCAAGTCTCTCAAATGCTATAAGCACATCTGCACAGCCCTCTTCAACGATAGGCTCATTGACCTTCTCGCCATATCTTACATATGTAACAACACTTCCACCTCTCTGGCTCATTCCGTGAACCTCTGAGAGCTTGACATCATATCCTGCTGCCGTGGTGATTCCACCGAGTATACGGCTTGTGAGAAGTGTTCCCTGTCCGCCTACGCCGACGATCATAATATTTTTTGTCTCCATGATTAGAACTCCTCCCTTTCTATAGCATCGAACTTGCATCGCTTCATGCACAGTCCGCAGCCTGTACAGAGTGTGTCATCTATACGGATGGTTCCATCCTCCTGCCTGATAACTGCAGGACATCCTGGCTTTAAGCACATACCGCACTTCTTACACTTCTCAGGTATTGCCTTGCATCTTCCTGTTATCTTAGTCGTCTTCAAAAGTACACAAGGTGACTTTGTGATGATGACTGATACCTCATCCTTTGCTGTCTCCTCCTTGATGAGCTTCTTAAGACCTTCTATATCAAATGCATTTATCTCATGGACGCTCTGGATTCCCAGTGCCTTGCAGAGATTATAAATATCAATGGCGTATGTAGGATCTCCCATCAGTGTCTTACCTGTTGCGGCGTGATCCTGATGTCCTGTCATACCTGTTGTCGAGTTATCAAGTATGATGACTGTTCCTGTGCTCTGGTTGTATACCATGTTCATGAGTGAGTTCACACCTGTGTGAAGGAATGTTGAATCACCTATAACCGCTACCCAGTTCTTGATATAACCCTTGCCCTTTGCCTTCTCCATTCCATGAAGGGTAGAAATGGATGAACCCATGCAGACTGTTGTGTCAATAACACTGAGTGGCGCAACGGCTCCAAGTGTGTAGCATCCGATATCTCCTGCTGCGTGGATCTTCAGCTCTGAAAGAACTGAGAATACACTTCTATGTGGGCAGCCAGGACAGAGGATAGGTGGTCTTGCTGGAACCTGAGCAGCCTCAGCAGTCTCAACCTTCTCGCCAAGAAGCTTCTCTCTGAGCATGTTTGCACTGTACTCGCCCTGAACTGTGAGCAGATCTTTACCGACTGCATCTATACCCCATGCTCTCACCTGAGTCTCGATATGTGGCTCAAGCTCCTCGATGACATATACCTTGTCAACCTGTGCACAGAAGTCCTCGATCATCTTTCTTGGAAGTGGATTTACCATACCAAGCTTTAATACTGATGCGTTTGGCATAGCCTCTCTCACATACTGGTAAGGGATACCACTGGTGATGACACCCACGCTCTTGTCCCTCATCTCAACTCTGTTGATCGGCATGTCAGCTCCATCTGCTGCCATATCCTTAAGTCTCTGTTCTACGAATACATGACGTGGTATAGCGTTGCCAGGCATCATGACATATTTCTTTATATTTCTCTCATATGGCTTGTCAGGAATCTCCTGTCTGTCGCAAAGCTCTACAACCCCCTGTGAGTGTGAAAGTCTTGTGGTTGTACGGAGCATTACAGGAGTATCATACTTCTCACTCAGCTCAAATGCATACTTTGTGAAATCCTTTGCCTCCTGGCTGTCTGATGGCTCAACCACCGGAATCATGGCTGTTCTTGCAACAAGTCTTGAATCCTGCTCATTCTGCGATGAGTACATTCCTGGATCGTCCGCTGCAACAAGTACCATACCTCCGTTCACACCTGTGTATGCTGCTGTGAACAGTGGATCTGATGCAACATTCACACCTACGTGCTTCATCGACACTATGGATCTTACCCCAGCAAATGATGCACCAATAGCTACCTCTGTGGCAACCTTTTCATTTGGTGACCATTCTGAGTAAATGTCTCCTTTATACTGCACCATGTTCTCACTGATCTCTGTACTTGGTGTTCCAGGATATGCCGCTGACACCTTGACACCTGCTTCATAACAGCCTCTTGCAATGGCTGCGTTACCAAGCATAATCTTCTTCTCGCCCATGAATCTTACCCTTTCTGTCTATTTATTGATATTTTTAATTTATTTCGTCTAATAAGACACTCTAATTTGTTATTATACAAGAATTATCAATAAAATAAAAGAGTTTTCTCTAACCCTTGATTTTCTGAGTCTGACGTACCATATCTGCAAAATCCTGCCACTGCATATCGATAATGTCATCACTGTCGGATGAGCTTCCCGTCTTTCCACTAACCAGTGACAGAATCATATCAAGATCTGCTGCTCCCGCGTACTCACTGTTTTTGAGGAGCATGCCATAAGCCGCCACTGCACTTGCCGCACTCATGTCAGCGGACATTCCGCCGTTGTAGCTGTCTGTCTTCACCACACAGCTCACAAGGTTGCTCTTATCTCCATCGGGTTCCTTGTATCTTATGTTCACTGTCGCAAGCTCACCTGCGTAGTTCTCTGCGCTATCTGACTTATCCTGAAGGTCTTGTGATGTTGACTCTTCTGTATTCACCTGATTTGTATTTTCTCCGTATTTGTGATTGGCCGCAGGTACTTCAAAATCAGATCCGGCCGGCACTATCTCATACAGCACCGTAACCATGTGTCCTGCACCTATCTCACCGCCGTCCACCGCATCATTTGCAAAATCCGCATCCGCAAGAGCGCGGTTCTCATAGCCTATCTGTCTGTATCCCTTTACATTTGTCGGGTTGAACTCTATCTGAAACTTCACGTCCTTGGCAACGGTGTTCAGTGTGCCGCCCATCTCGTCCACCAGCACCTTCTTTGCCTCATACGCGGAATCTATAAATGCATAGCTTCCATCGCCGTTATCTGCCAGCGCTTCAAGCTTGTTGTCCTTCAGATTGTCCGTTCCAAACCCAAGCACGCTGAGGAAAATGTTGTTTTCCTTTTTCTCCTCGGTTATTAGATCCACAAGGTCGCTTTCACTGGTCAGCCCCACGTTCAAGTCCCCATCTGTCGCAAGTATGACACGGTTATTTCCACCATTTATGAAGTTTTTCTCCGCCAGCTCATAAGCTGTGATGATGGCATCGCCGCCGTTGGTGCAGCCCTCAGCGGTCATATTTGAAAGAGCCTCACTTATAGTATACTGCTCTGAACCTGGTGTACCCGAGAGCACCACAGTATCCTCTCCCGCATAAGTGACAATGCTAACCCTGTCATTTTCATCCAGATTCTCCGCGAGCATAGCAAATGACTGCTGCACAAGAGGGAGTTTATTGTCATCATACATAGATCCCGAGGTATCGATCAGGAACACTAGATTTGAAGGCCTCTTGTCCCCGAAATCTATCTCGTCTGTGTTGATCCCCACCATCATAAGCTTTGTGTCCTTGTTCCACGGGCAGTCCGAATATTCTGTGTATATAGAGAACTTCTCTCCGTCCTCAGGCTTCTTTCTGTAGTCATAGGTAAAATAATTCAACATCTCCTCTATTCTCACCGCTCCATCAGGAGGAAGACTACCTGACTCTATATATGACCTGACGTTGCTGTAGGATGCTGTATCCCTGTCCGCCGCAAATGTAGAGAGAGGTCTGTCCGCTGTGGATACAAATCCATTCTCTGTCATGCTGTCATATTCCCTTGTATCATAGGTAATCCCTGTATACATACCATTAGAAGTATCTGGCACCATAGCTGTATCCCCAACGGCGGTTTCTACGTCACAACATTCCTCATCATACATAACAGAATTTGACGCATTGTCAAATAAACTATCCCAGCCATCACCCTGCAGCAACTTCTTTTTTTGCTGTTTTTCCTTATCCCTGTACTTTTCCGCAATCCCTGCTATCTCTGTCCTGTCCTTCTTTTCACCAGTCTCTGCCTTATCGCCATTTTGTTTTTCAAGGCATGTACCGCCTCCATCTACTGCATCGCCATGACCGCAGCCCGTAAGTCCGCCTGCCATCATAACCCCTGCCATAACCACACATATAGATCTTGCAAATATTTTTGAATTATATTTCATCATAAAAATCCCTCCGTAATATGAATTTCAAGCTACCGGTCAAGCTCTATATCCTATATACGAAGGGATCGTTAATTTTTATGGAAATATCTGTAATTTTTAATTTACACTTCTAATACCTTTTTATCTCTACATTTTTATCTCGATATTTTTCTATTTCAGAGAATATGATTTTATTATTCCTCTCTCTCAAATCTGTACCAATTGCCCTCGACCTTCACTATGAGGCTGCCGTCATCGCACACGATATACGCCGAATTCTTTGACGGATTCCTGTCAAAGTTTACCTCACCGTCATTTGCCGGCACACCATCAGTATAACTTTGGGCATAGAGTGCTTTGCTCTCGTCCACGCTGTCCGCATCAATCATATCGTACGTGTCCTTGTATAGCACACCGCCCACCATGATCATCGGCGCGTAATCTTCCTGCGAATCAGATGTCACAACAACCGGCTTATCTGATACCGCTTTGCCATTTGTCTCACTCTCTGATATGGAATAATCGTCTCCCACGGTTTCATCCTGGTACTCCTGATCACTCTGTACATCAAAATTTTCCGGGGCGCTGTCAGCCATCAGGTCGCTGCCCCCCGTGCTCTCATCAGAAGTCACCATCACACTATTTTCCTGCACAGACTTATCGTTTGCTGATCTCCGGCTGTTTTTCAACGGCCCGGCTATTATCAGCACGCACACCACAGCAGCAGCCACAAGACCCGATATGATCTGCACTGTTCTCCTGTTCTTTCCTTTATTACGAAGTTTCTGGTTTCCACCTTTTCTGCCAGATCTTATATCTGTAACTTTCACGGCTGCTGCTCTATTTCCAGCAGTTTTTCTGTTCTCATATGTTTCGCGGCTGTCCGCCTGTTTTTTATCATGCGCCCTCTGCGCATCTACAGCATCAAGTCCTGATTCTATCCTTCCCCAGAGATCAGGCGCATCCATATTCTCTATATATTTGTCAGCTACTTTCTGTTCCAGTTCATCTTCATGTCTGTTCATAGTCTGCACCTCCTAAGTCTCTTGATCGCATTATTGTATAGCCATGTAACTGTTCCCATAGGCTTTCCAACCATCTCTGCTATCTCCCTGAATGTAAAACCTCCAGCAACCTTCAGATCGACTACCTCCCGCTCATCCGGCTTCAATGATCCCATGGCTTTCTTCAGGGATACGCTGTTCACAACCTGTTCCTCCATGCTTCCAGTCTGTGCTGTCTCCGGTATCTCATCAACCAGAGCCTCGCGGTCTATCTTCCTGATCCTGTCCACTGCCATATTTCTGGCTATCGTAACTATCCATCGCTTGTGTCCATTACCTGGCTTATAGCTGCCCGCGATGCTGTACAGCTTGATGAAGAATTCCGATGTCACATCCTCAGCCTCCTCGCGCTGTCCTATGGTGTCGTACACCACAGCATATATGAGCTTCAGATACGCATCATATATGTGCCGCAGGCTATCCCTGTCGCCCGCCGCCATAGCAGACATACACTGTTCAAATTCCTTGTCTGTCATAACCTTTTACAACTCCCTCCTCATGATAATTGTGGTGCAGACGCATGCAAATGCACTTCGTGCGGCGTCTGCGTGCATCACAAGGACTCCTCCCGTCTTACGACGGGTCCCTCCTCATGATAATATACGTTGATTTCTATGTTTTTTATGGGTTATTGTTTAATCTTTTGTATCTTTGTTAGCAGGACATCATATCTTCCGCATAGAGGCAAATCCCATCACGTAATTTTTCCTGCCACCAGCCGTGTCAAATGGCCATACCATATGGCGGCTGTCAACCAGCTCCACGTCGTAGTTCATATGAAGCGACATATCCTTCATGAGCTGTGCCACACCTTCTATGTCCTCCACCGACTTCATCGTCTCCACATCCCGCCTGTCAAATGCATTTGCAAGCTTCTCTGCGTATGTCTGATCCTCACATGCAACGACCTCATATCCATATATGAGGACATCCTTTGTCATATGATACATGTAGTCATTGAGTCTCTCCACCGCTGCCTCGTTCAGCCCCGAGATGGCACTGCTTATGAGTCTAAGATCCTCGTCATGATAATTGTCCCTGTAGTGGTAAAGCAATGCCGCAAATCTGGAATTGAGCTGGCTGTGAAGCCCGACCGCCACACTGTAATCAAATATATCAAGATATCTGTCGGTGTCATTTACTATATCCCCAGATTCCGTTCTGCCAATATATTTACCGGAATTGGCAGTCGCTATGCCTGTCAGGAACTCAAGTATATGCTCGGTGTCCGCACAGTCCTCAAGCATCGCCTCATACAAGCGGTACTGGTCATCGTCTACATGCCAGAATGGAATATCCGCTATTATATAATCCTGTTCCTTCAGCCCATATTCCCTGACTGCCGAAAGCAAAGCTTCCCTGTCTCTGTCTATGAGCACCAGCCTGTAATTATCTGCCAATCTTCCTATATCTATATCGCCGGCCGGTCCTATTCCCCACAGTGCAAGCACAGGCTTTGAATTCGCTGCATCTGCATCCTGCCCGGATTCTTTTTTTACCCGGCAGTTATTTTCTATATATTCCGTCACCTCACGTCTGTACTGTTCCCATCCCACATAGGAATCCGGTATACGCTCCGTGGCGATCATCTCATCAAAATAGCTCATTGTCTTCTCCTGACTCTGTGAACTGACAAATAAAGCAAAAGGGTTATGCCTGTCAGTATTTATTGATCATTCACAGGTATTTTATAAAATTTTATTTTTAAGCACAAGTGGAATGTAGTATAATACACATAGTTGTGCAACAGGACACACCATTTCAGTTTTTTACATTTTGGAGGAGTTATGGAATCAATACAGACAAATGCTCTGAACAGCAAATACATCAATTCCCTTCTGCGCCCGGAGGAAAATCCCTTCATGCAGGAGATGCAGAGCTTTGAGGAGATCATGATGATGTATTCATGTGCCATCAGAGAGGTAAAGACAAAATTCGAAGTGCTGAATGATGATTTCAGCGTAAGATACAAGAGAAATCCTATAGAATTCATACAGTCAAGGATCAAAAAGCCCGTCAGTATAGCAAAAAAACTTGCAGGCAAAGGCTGTCCGGTCACATGTGCAAGCATACTGAACAATCTGGATGACGTCGCCGGAATAAGAGTCATATGCCCATTCATCGATGACATATACATGGTGGCAGAAAAGCTCATAAACCAAGATGACATCACCCTGATTGAGGCAAAGGACTACATATCGCATCCAAAGCCAAACGGTTACCGCAGTCTCCATGTCATAGTCGAGATTCCTGTGTTCTTCGCAGACCACACAAGGAATATGCGTGTGGAGGTTCAGATCAGGACAATCGCGATGGACTTCTGGGCAAGCCTGGATCACCAACTCAGGTACAAGAAGGATATTCCGAATGTGGACATGATATCCGCAAGACTTAAGAAATGCGCAGATGTGATATCCGCAACCGACCTTGAGATGCAGTCCATCAAGAACAGCATATACGGTCAGAGGTATATTCCTGAATTAAAAAGGGAATCACCAGAGGACTGATTATTGCGGTTTATTCAGTGCCATTTTTTTTAACGCAAGATTTTCAACCACAGGTAGAACGAAAAAGTTGAATTATTTGTAACTTTTCATTTGACATTTGCTCAAATCTGTTGTAGTATAACTGATGTTGTTAATCAACATGTGTGCATAGCTCAGCTGGATAGAGCACTTGGCTACGGACCAAGGTGTCGGGGGTTCGAATCCTCTTGCGCACGTGATAAAAGCTGTCTGAATCATTCAGACAGCTTTTTATTTTATCAAAATCACTTTCCGTCAGTTGAATATTTTATCAGAAATAAATAAGCCAGTGTACAAATCTACCTAGATCATACACTGACTTTCTGTATACATAAGTTTTGCGGCTATATGCCTTATTTACATGAGTCGATGTCGCCGCTTTCCAGATATTCCTTCACCTTCTCCGGCGTATCCAGTCTCAGACGCACAATAGTCATCATGATCATGTACCTCAGCACTTCCTTTAAGATCTCATCATCAAACTGCGACTTCATATTTTCCGGGTATGCATGTACGAGGAAATGCACGTTGTAGGCATCGCCCTGTCTTGAGATAAATGCGCTCACATAGAGGCCGTTCATGACCGCTGTTATGATGTCGTCATCCGTGATCTGTATATTTATCTTATACATCTTTGATATAAACTTTACCGTCTTGTCTTCTTTCATGAGAAAACGCCTGTCTGTAATCTCTCCTATGGAGAAGTTCTGTTTATGCAGTGTTATCGCCTGCAGGAATTCTGATTCCCTGTCATTCTCAATTATATAATCATATATATCATTCGGTGTGTATGCCATGTTGTTCTAGCTGTCCTTTCGTCTATTTGTCTATGATCTATGTGCTAAATTATTTTGTAATTCACACGTCCGATTCCATCACGTTACGCCACCATCGTAAGTCCCACCACGAATACCACAAACGCACCGATCGTAAACACATACCACCCAATAACACGGGCTGTAAGCTCCCAGTCCGATGGTTCAACATCGTACAGATTTCTCACTCTGGGCCACATAGCCAATCTGAAAAGTTCATCCGGGAACAGCATACTCACGACCGCAATGATGCATATAATGATTCCGAATATATATAATACTATATTTCCTCTGTTTGTAGTCTGCGGACCATTAATAAACTTCACTATCTCATAAATATCCGGCGGATTTGCATAATAATCTCCTAAAACCACATCAAAATTGTTTGCCATCGCGCCGTCTGCATTGTATACCATGTAGCCATCTTTTGAGACAGCGCCTCTAAAAAACACCTTATCACCTTCCATGATCTTTACTCCGATATAATCATCAGATGATAACATGCCATCCTCTGTCCCTGCTGGTATGACAGAAGGATCCTCCATCCAGCTATATGGTCCATATGTTATGTCCCTATATTCGTCTCCTGTAAATCGGTGATAACACTTAAATTCTATCCTCTGGTCATCATATACTGTGATACTTGTATATCCATCTGTATATATCACATTTCCCTGTTCTTCTTTTCGGGGCAGAAAGTCACCCCTGAATTCTATTCCCTTTATGGCCATTATAATCGGATAAATTATAGAAAATGCTATGATCATTACCACTATAATGATCATCAGAACCTTCTGCGTCTTAGATAAATTTTTAATTCTTTCCATACCCCTTTTCCCCTTTCGATCATCATTTTTTCAGTTATATGCATGCCTAGAACAGATCCAGCGTATTGTCAAGATATATCTCTTCTCTTACCCGCAGCTGATACTCTGGCTTTGTCATATAGTATAGCAGAAATTCCAGCACTATGGCACTTCCAAGACTTCTTCCCTCTATCTTGAAATTGGGAAACCCCAGTGGCAGGTAAATGTTCTTTATATCATCTATACCTATAAATCCCGGATTCTCCATCGCCTTTGAAAAACGATAGCCACCTGCTGCGTTCGGCGATGTACAGCGGTGAATTGATTTCTCACCGAGAGCCATACGGCTCACATCCTCATAGCAGGCTTTCCTGTCCTGACAGGAGAACCAACAGCATTCGTTGCACAGGAATTCCACTTTGTCTTTCTGCTTTTGCGAAAGTGCTCTCAGCCTGTCAAATGCTTTGTTCAGCCGGAAATCCGGCACAACATACCTGAATTCATCCCGGTCAAGCTCTGCTGAAAACAGATCAAAGTCCGTAATGACCTTTGTTGTCGATGAAACCATATATAGTCCCGGATAATTCTCCTGCAGATAGTCAAGCAGCAGCTCCGAATGGACTATGACGCCATTTTGAACATATGCCCTGCCTTCTGCCTGGTTAGGTCTTAGCATGATACTCCTGCTTCGGGTGTCATCTGCAACAGCCCTGCCATCCTCAAAAGTCCTGCACAAGTCATTACACTGCTTATCAGCAAGGTGTTCCGGCCCCAGTAGTGAGTTGCTGAAGGTCAGCCTCGCCGATATTCCATACTCACTCATAAGTTCCAGCACATCTCCGGCATCGCTGTCACCATATCCCACTCTGCCACCGCCCCAGAGGCAGTCCCCCGGTGCGCCATACACTGAACCGATATCACACCAGTCATAAAAATATTCCCTGTGCCCACGGTATAGCGGCAGAAATACCTTGTACAGCTCGTAGAATTCAAAAAGTCCGGGTAGATGGTAATGTGCCTTATATTCTGTTTTGTTATTCTCTGTATCTGGCATTAATCTGCCAGACAATGGCTCATTCTTCATAGTGTTCATTTTTCCGTTTTTCTTTCAGTTTTCATATGTTATCTTAGCTTCCGCATACTGTCTACAATTATATAAAAGTTCTTCATCTGTTGCAAACAATGTTTAGGATATTGTATATTTGAAAGAGTCATCGACCACCCAAAGATCAAGAAGAGGAAGAATGTGGATGCGGAGCTGAATAAGTTTCTATAAATAATGAATACTGTTTGTGTTTAATATTGCATTTAATGAAGATAAACCTGTTGTTTCTTTCATTGTTAATAGCGATGAGTTAAACTAAAAATACGACTAAACTGCAACGGAGGTTATTATTTATTATGGGGAATACATTCAGGGAAGTGCAGTGTTTCAAATGCGGACACATTTTTATGTGGCAGAAAGATGGTATAGAATATCAGTCTGAATATCGTCTGGAAAGCACCAGCGAACTGCTGGGAATTGCGGCATGTCCTAAATGCGGAACGGATATGTTGGTAATTCCGCATGTTCTTGAGGGAATCTCTAAAGATTCAAATGGAATTGTGGAATCAGGGATACGGGGAATATAAAGGCAAAAATAACCGGGTATGTTTCTTCCTGAACATGCCCGATTATTTTTTATATGGGAATATCCTACTCATCTGGATTCACGATGGCGCCTATCTTAAACTCTCTGCCGTCCTTTTGCCACTGTCTGTACTCCGCTGTAGCGGCAAAGAGTACATCTCCCGATGAGTTGATTGCCGTCTCAAGTGAATCCTGGACCACTCCGATGATCATTCCGACAGCAACAGCCTGCATGGATATATCCTGCGGGATTCCAAACAGCGAGCACGCCATAGGAATGAGCAACAGCGAACCTCCCGCAACACCTGAGGCACCGCACGCCCCAAGGGTTGCCATAAGACTGAGCATGAGTGCTGTCGGAACGTCAACCGACACTCCCAAGGTATTTGCAACGGAAAGCGCCATTATAGTTATAGTGATGGCGGCACCATCCATATTGATGGTCGCGCCAAGCGGTATGGATACCGAATACACATCCGGGTCAAGTCCAAGTCTTTTGCAAAGTGACATGTTCACTGGGATATTTGCCGCAGAACTTCTGGTGAAGAACGCCGTCACACCTGACTCTCTGAGGCATCTCCATGCAAGTGGATATGCATTTCTCCTTAAGACGATAGTCGCAAGGAGCGGATCTACGATCAATGCAACCGTAAGCATGGCGCCCACAAGCACAAGCAGCAATCTGCCATATTCCTTGAATATCGACAATCCACTCTCCGATACTGTCGTGAACACAAGTCCCATGATTCCAAATGGTGCGCACCCGATGATCCACCTCACGACGGTTGATACCGCATCCGATATGGATACAAGTGCAGATTTTATAGACTTGCTTGTCCGTCGCATGGCAAGTCCAAACAAAAGTGCCCATGCAAGTATGCAGAGATAATTTGCGTTGAGTATCGCATTTACGGGATTATCGGTGATGTTGAGCAAAAGATTCTGGAGGACCTCCATGATTCCCGATGGGACGACATCCGCCTGATATGATTCAAGGTCCAGTGTCATGGTTACAGGGAAAATAAAACTTGCGCTCACCGCCACTACCGCTGCGCATAGCGTGCTGAGCATATACATGATCGTCACCATACGGAACTGCTGGCCATTTCCCTTTCCTGCATTTGCAATTGAGCTGATGACAAGGGCAAACACCAGTATCGGCGCAATTGCCTTGAGCGCCCTGACGAACATGGTTCCGATCAGGCCTATTCCCGTTGCCCCCGGCACCAGAAGTCCCAGCACCGCACCGATCACTATTCCAACCAATATCTTCGCGATCAGCGACACCCTATTCCACATCTCTACAATCTTTTTCATGAATCTAACTCCTAACTATATCTATATTTCTGCTTTTTAACACACATTTTCTTTAGTATTCTTCTTTCTCAGAAGAAGTATCCTCACGAGCAAAAGCACTGGGAATATAACTCACGCAAGGATTCCGCGTTTCTTAATAGTATCATATATCGATCAGGCTTGTATATAACAGATTTCATAACACAAAAAAGCGGCGAACAGATTCTTGCTTCTGTTCGCCGCCACTTCACTTCTATAATATTCTGTTTTATGACCAGACTTCCTCTGCTATCTCCTTAACGAGCTTGAGCTTTGCCCACTGCTCATCCTCTGTCAGCTTGTTTCCGATCTCACATGATGCAAATCCGCACTGAGGGCTCAGGCATAATCTGTCAAGTGGTACATACTTTGCAGCCTCATGGATCCTTGCAATGACCTTCTCCTTATCCTCAAGAACCGGAGACTTTGTAGTGATGAGTCCGAGCACGACCTTCTTGTTCTCTGAAACCTTTGCAAGAGGTGCAAATCCGCCTGATCTCTCATCATCATACTCAAGGAACAGCGCATCCACATTCTCATTTGCAAATACGTAATCTGCAACTGTGTCATAAGGACCACTGGTGAAGAATGTTGAGTGATAATTTCCTCTGCAGATATGTGATGTAATAACCATATCCTCCGGCTTTCCCTCCAATGCAAGGTTGTTCACTGCAAGCAGCTCTTTCTTGACATCCTCAAGTGATATTCCAAGTGCCTTATATCTCTGCTTTGCGGCATCCCCCACTATGGCGCCCCATGTACAATCGTCAAGCTGAAGATTTCGACAGCCTGCATCATAAAACTGCTTAATTACATCCTGATAAGCCTTTCCAATGTCCTGGATAAGCTCCTCATTTGCAGGATAGAACTTCCTTGTGTTTGCAATATTGTCAGGTACTATCATCTGCTGAAATGTCTGTGCAGGAGCCGGTATCGTATACTTTGCAACAGTATTCTCATCCTCGAACTGCTTTAAGAACTTAAAATATTCAACAAATGGGTGCGCCTTTGCCTTTATCTTGCCTACAAGATAAGTGTCGTCAAGAACTGCAAGCTCTGCATCGAATTTCACACCATTTCCAGTGTTCTCATGGGCAACGCCATCAAGTCCCCACATAAAGTCAAGATGCCAGAATGTTCTTCTGAACTCGCCATCTGTGATCGCATGGAATCCGAGTTCCTTCTGCTTTGCAACGACCTTGATGATCTCCTCATCAACAACTTTATCGAACTCCTCCTTGGAGATCTTTCCGTCCCTATATGCTGCCTTCGCATCCTTGAGTACCTGTGGTCTCAGGAAGCTTCCTACAAAATCGTATCTGAAAGGTGTCTGTAATTTGCTCATACGTCTTTATCCTCCGTAGTGTTTTCTCGTTTTCTTAACTTGAGGATATTCTAGCAGGATAGGCTGTCCATGGAAAATACTATTATTTTGAGGCTCGTCATAGTTTTAAACTATGGAATATGATAAGAGTACTCCACTATCAATGCTTAAAATTCTATAAACCGCCAAATCTATAATAAAAAGCCTGCATAATCCCTATGTGAAATCATCCACAATGACAATCGTCAAATATGATTTCATATAGGCTTATACAGGCTTTCATACCCTATTATTCAATATTCTTTAACTCCACTGCGAGTTATACAGATCCGCATAGAATCCATTCTGAGCCATGAGCTCATCATGGTTACCCTGCTCTATGATGTCACCGTCCTTCATAACAAGGATGATGTCTGCATTCTTGATGGTTGACAGTCTGTGGGCTATGACAAAGCTTGTCCTGCCTTTCATCAGATTGTCCATGGCTCTCTGAATCCTGTGTTCTGTTCTCGTATCGACTGACGATGTAGCCTCATCGAGGATCAGGACCGGATTGTCAGCAAGAATTGCCCTTGCGATAGTTAAGAGCTGTTTCTGTCCCTGGGAGATATTTGTTATCTCCTCATTGAGCTCCATGTTGTATCCACCCGGAAGTGCCGAGATAAATCTATGTGCATGAGCTGCCTTTGCCGCTGCGATAACTTCCTCATCCGTAGCGTCCAATCTTCCATATCTGATATTCTCCATGATAGTGCCCTTGAACAGCCATGTATCCTGAAGCACCATGCCAAATACATCCCTGAGTTCACGCCTGTTGAAGTCCTTAATATTGTGTCCGTCCAAAAGTATAGCACCGCCATTCACGTCATAGAATCTCATAAGCAGCTTGACCATGGTGGTCTTGCCCGCTCCGGTAGGTCCGACTATGGCTACCTGCTGTCCCGGTTTTACATGGGCTGAGAAATCCTTGATGATGATCTGATCCGGATTGTAGCCAAACTTTACATGTTCAAATGTAACTTCACCCTTGATTCCCTCTGTGGATACAGGATTCTCTACTATCTGCTCCTCTTCTTTCTCTTCAAGAAGTTCAAATACTCGCTCAGCGGCTGCTGCCATCTGCTGCATCATATTTGTGACCTGGGCAACCTGCTGAACAGGCTGTGTGAGGTTCTTCACGTACTGTATAAATGCCTGGATATCACCTATCTGGATAGTTCCTCTGATCGCCAGAGCCGCACCTGATATGGCAACTGCCACATAGCCCAGATTACCGACAAACATCATAATAGGCTGCATCAGTCCTGAGAAGAACTGTGACTTCCATGCTGACTTGTACAGAGTCTCATTTGTCTCATGGAACTCTCTTCTAACGTCGTTCTCCTTATTGAACGCTTTTATGACATTGTGTCCGCCATACACCTCTTCAACCTGACCGTTTATGTGTCCCACGTATTCCTGCTGCTGCTTGAAGAATCTCTGGGATTTCTTGATGACAAACATCATGAGCATGATACTTATCGGAAGTATCAGCACTGATATAAGTGTCATAAGCGGGCTGATCGTGAGCATCATCACGATTACACCGATGACCGTACTAACCGATGTAATGAGCTGTGTGATACTCTGGTTCAGACCATTTCCCATGGTGTCTATATCATTTGTGATCCTTGAAAGTACCTCGCCATAGGTTCTGCTCTCAAAGTAGCTCATCGGCATCCTGTTGATCTTCTCGGATACCTCACGTCTCATCCTGTAGCACACCTTCTGGGTGATACCGGTCATGATGAATCCCTGAACAAAGCTAAATGTCACACTTAGCACATACAAACCGAGACAGAACAGCAATATCTTACCGATATACGTGAAATCAATTCCGCCGTTGCCTGTTATCTTGTTCATGATTCCCTCGGACAGGGCTGTTGTCGCCTTGCCGAGTACCTTCGGACATACTACGTTGAATATTGTACTTCCAATTGCAAATATAGCAACGACAACAACCGCTGCCTTGTACTTGCCTATATATCTGAATAACTTTCCTATCGTTCCCTTGAAGTCCTTGGCTTTCTCGCCGCCCCTCATAGGACCGTGGCCTCTTCTAGGGCCTCTGAAACTTCTCTGATTATTTGTCTGATTATTTGTCTGATTCTGTTCTGCCATGTCCTACACCTGCCTTTCTGAGTCAGTTCCAAGACTGGCTGCTATCTCCGATGGGGAAAGCTGCGACTCGGCTATCTGCCTGTACTCCTCACAGGTCTGCATGAGTTCCTTGTGAGTTCCCTTGCCGACTATCGTACCCTCGTCAAGCACAAGTATCTGATCTGCTGAGAGTATGGTGCTTACTCGCTGTGCAACGATAAATACTGTACTGTCATTTACGTGCTCGCCAAGTGCCTTTCTGACTGCCACATCCGTCTTGAAATCAAGCGCCGAAAAGCTGTCGTCAAATATCAGGATCTTCGGCTTTCTCGCTATGGCCCTGGCTATAGCAAGACGCTGTTTCTGACCACCGGACACATTTCCACCGCCCTGGGCAACCGCACTGTCGTAACCGTGCTCCTTCTCCTCTATGAAGTCGGATGCCTGGGCAATCTCAGCTGCAAGCTTGACATCTTCATCAGATGCATCTGGTGCACCGAATCTTATATTGGACGCAATCGTTCCCGAGAACAGAATTCCCTTCTGCGGAACAAAACCGATATTTTGTCTCACGCTCTCCATGGTGAGGTCTCTTATATCCTGTCCGTCTATCGTTATCGACCCCTCCGTAACATCATAGAATCTCGGGAGGAGCTGAACCAGTGTACTCTTACCACAACCGGTACTTCCTATGATCGCCGTAGTCTGTCCAGGCTTGGCCTCAAATGAGATATTCTCAAGTACGTTCTCATCTGCTCCCGGATATGCAAATGCGACATTGTCATACTTTACGACACCCCTTGGTGCTTCAAGCTTCTTTGCCCCGGCTGCGTCCTGAACCGTCACATCCGTATCTATGATCTCCTGTATTCTGTCTGCTGCCACACTGGCACGAGGGAGCATGACTGACATCATGCTGAGCATAAGGAACGACATGATAATAAGCATTGTGTATGTAATAAATGCAGTCATTGATCCTACCTGGAGGACACCCGCATCAATCTTGTGAGCTGCCACCCACTCTATGAGTATGCTTATGGCATACATGATGAACATGAGTATAGGCATTGCAAATGTCATGACTCTATTGACGAACAATGTGTTCTTCGTCAGGTCTTTATTTGCCTCGTCAAATCTCTCTTCCTCTCGTTCCTCTCTGCCAAATGCCCTGATAACCGGGATACCTGTAAGTATCTCTCTTGACACAAGGTTTACTCTGTCCACCAGTGTCTGCATAACTTTAAACTTTGGCATGGCGATGACCATAAGCGTTCCCATGAGAATCACAACTGCTGCTATACCGATGAATATTACCCAGCCCATTCCGGCTCCATTCTCAACAACCTTGACGATTCCTCCAATAGAAAGTATCGGTGCATATAGAACCATTCTGAGCATCATAACTGTAACCATCTGTATCTGCTGGACATCATTTGTAGATCTCGTTATAAGAGATGCGGTTGAGAACTTGTTGATCTCAGCATCCGAAAATGCGATAACCTTGTTGAACACCTTCTCTCTGAGTCCGCAGGCAACGCTTGCCGCAACCCTTGACGCCACAAGTCCTATGAGAACCGCAGCTGCAGCCATGAGAAGTGACATCCCAAGCATCTTCACCGCTGCCCACTTCAGATATGACATCTGTCCTGCCTTATAATCGTAGCCAAAGCTGTCGTAGCATATCCTTGTACATGCTATGGCTGTGGATTCCATATAGTCTTCACCCATGCTGTCGAGCATGCCGTCAACCGTAGGCTTCATCTGTTCACCGATCTGCGCCCACATCTCCTCCGGCATCTCGTCAAGGGTGATTCCCATCTTATCGAGTCCTGCCTTAATTGCATTGTCCTCGTCAGAGTTCACCATCTGATAGGGATAGTAATACATCATAAGTCCCTTCATACAGGCACTATCCACTTCTTCTATGTGTTTCTCGCCGTCTTCTGTCAGATAATAATAACCATCCGAACCGTCTTTATAATATTTCTCCCATACGGCTTTCTCATCGTCATCCATAAATCCGTCTATCACGTTATAGGCTTTCTCCGGGATCTGTTTTGGGCTACAGTTCTCTATACCGTAGTTCTGTATACCGGTATCTATGAGCTTTGAGGTGTAGTCCGGAAGTGACAGATCACAGTATGCCTGCAGAACGAGAAGCAGGGCTATGATAATGACCGACTTCCAATACGGCTTCAGATTTCTGAATATCTGCATGTCATTTCCTCCTTGAACAATTATTAATCAGATGAATGTATCCCCCTCTAGTCTTTCTATGTGCACAACATAACATCACCTGTACAGGTGATGTTATGTTGTAAACGTTAATATACATTATGCAAGGATACATTCATCTGATATCTACGCTTTCTTCTGACGGAGAAAATGCCATGCTTTAGCTGACGTTGTTTTCCCCTTTACATTTCCAAGCGTATTCTTACTTTATTTGAATATCTTTGAAAGTTTATCATTGCATATATTCTTAGTCAATTAAATATCTATAAAGATTTAATAATTTTTATGACAAAAGAACGGCAGCCGCTGTTCTGATATGTACCCAGAATCCTGGACACATATTTATGAACTAGGCTGAACACATG
>ENA-OYDO01000100-OYDO01000100.1-human-gut-metagenome-genome-assembly--contig:-NODE-100-length-27118-cov-8.856077_pt1 | contig 27118 bp, 28 predicted proteins | sample MGYA00243553_ERZ652911 | MGnify/ENA primary metagenome ERZ652911 (study PRJEB26926, sample SAMN06164635) | human gut metagenome | biome: ENVO:00009003; feature: ENVO:2100002; material: ENVO:00002003... | reverse complement strand
ACCGAGATCTACACGAGCCTTATCGTCGGCAGCGTCAGATGTGTATAAGAGACAGCAATGTGCCAATATGTTTCAAAAATGTTACAGGGATTAAATGTGTGATATGCACAAAAATATAGTGCAAAAATGTTACATATTTACATTAACAGAAATAAAGAATTTTGTACAATTGTGCAGCATTCATAAAAATAGCTACTTTGCTTGACCTTTCTTTTGACAGAGATTATAATAGCGTCATGAGTAAAAAATTAACGGTTTTGTAACAATTCTGAAACCGTAAAGAAATTAAGGAGAAAAGGTTATGCAAAGGTTTTCAGATTCATCACGTATGAAATCACAGAAACTAAAGAAAACATCACTCAAGACATCACTTAGAAAGAACGTAAAGAAAATCAGCATCGGAGCAGTGCTCATTGCAGTTGGAATATCATCATATGGTGTTATCTATTCAGATGACAGCATGGTATCATCAAAGAGCAGAGGCATATCCATTGCGGCAGCAGGTAATACATTATATGCAGACAATGCAGCAGACTACGCGGAGACCACAGCAACTGAACAGTTGGCAGATGGAACACTTTCAGACGTCAACAAGACCGGTTCAACAGTACTCTCAAGCAAGAAGTCTACAAGACAGGCAGTAGCGATCAGCGGAGGAGTTCAGCAGGCTCCAGCAGAAGCTGTTGAGCAGAAGATTGAATTTGAAGAGGTTACAACTCAGGCAACAGAGGCTACCACAGAGATGAAGGTAGAGGATGACAATAAGTCAACAGCAGGTCTGCCAGAGGATGAGATCTCAGAGGATCCATCTACAGAGAAGGCAACTGACGGACTTCCGGAGGATAAGGTAATGTATGTGAATGGTGAGACATCAGGTACATATCTCGGAACATTCTGGATCACAGCATATTGTCCATGTCCGATCTGCTGTGGAGAGTACAGCAATATGGATAACCCAACAACAGCCTCAGGAGCACCTGCAGTTGAGGGAGTTACATGTGCAGCGCCTAGCAACTTCGAGTTCGGAACAGAGCTGATAGTTGACGGGCATACATATACAGTTCAGGACAGAGGAGGAGCTATCAATGGAAATCATCTTGATATCTACTTCTCAAACCATCAGGCCGCACTTAACTTCGCAACAGGCTACTATGATGTATATGTAAAGTAATACAGCAATCACAGCTCAATTGAATATAAACTTATACAGTAAAACCCGCCATCAGGCGGGTTTTGTGTTGTGTAAAGCGATATGGAGAAGATGAAGGCCGTGGTTTTGATATCATGCCAGCATTGCTTGCCTGAATGCCTTGTTTTTTCTATATCCCTGTGTTATAATGCACACGATTATTTGTGGATTACTTGATCCATAGAATATTTGAAGATGCATATAACCTAGAGGATTAAATACATTTTAAGGAGATTGGCAAATGGAACTGATTTACAGAAGCACAAGAAATGCAAACGAGACAGCAACAGCGTCACAGGCTATACTTAAGGGCCTTGCTAATGAGGGAGGACTTTTTGTACCGGATTCGATCCCGGCACTTGATGTGTCGCTGGAAGATCTGGCAAAGATGAACTATCAGCAGGTAGCCTATGAGGTTATGAAATTAATGTTCACAGACTTCACAGAGGATGAACTTAAGCATTGTATAAATTCAGCATATGACTCAAAGTTTGATACACCGGTCATAGCACCACTTGTAAATAAGGCAGGAGCATATTATCTTGAGCTGTTCCATGGTTCAACGATCGCATTTAAGGATATGGCACTTTCAATTCTCCCTTATCTCCTCACAACATCAGCGAAGAAGAATGGCGTGAAGAATGAGATCGTCATCCTCACAGCAACATCAGGAGATACAGGTAAGGCTGCCCTTGCTGGATTTGCAGATGTACCAGGAACAAAGATCATAGTATTCTATCCAAAGCATGGTGTAAGCCCTATTCAGGAGAAACAGATGGTTACCCAGAAGGGAGACAATACATTTGTTGTAGGTATCACAGGCAACTTTGATGATGCCCAGACAGGTGTAAAGAAGATGTTCTCAGATACAGAGCTTGCAAAGTACATGGATGAGAAGGGATATCAGTTCTCATCAGCAAACTCCATCAACATCGGACGTCTTGTCCCTCAGATGGTATATTATGTATACGCATACACAAGACTTGTTGCAGATGGAACCATCAAGGCTGGTGACAAGATCAATGTGGATGTTCCAACAGGTAACTTTGGAAATATCCTTGCGGCATATTATGCAAAGGAGATGGGACTTCCAATCGCGAAGTTCATCTGTGCGTCAAATGACAACAAGGTTCTGTTTGATTTCTTCCAGACAGGAACATATGATAGAAACAGAGAGTTCATACTCACAACATCACCATCGATGGATATTCTCATCTCAAGCAACCTTGAGAGACTGATATACAAGATCGCTGGCAACGATGCTGAGAAGAACTCAGAGCTTATGAAAGAACTCACAACAGATGGTGTGTACACCATCACAGATGATATGAAGGCAAAGCTTGCCGAGTTCTATGGTGGATATGCTACAGAGGCAGAGACAGCAGCAACCATCAAGAAGGTATACGAGTCAGACGATTATATCATCGATACACATACAGCAGTTGCAGCTACAGTATATGACAAGTATGTGGCAGAGACAGGTGATAAGACGCCTACAGTCATCGCATCAACAGCAAGCCCATACAAGTTTACACGAAGCGTTATGAACGCTATAGATCCTGAGTATGATTCCAAGACAGACTTTGAGCTCGTTGACGAGCTTGAGAAGCTCTCAGGAGTAAAGGTGCCTCAGGCTATAGAGGATATCAGATCAGCAAAGGTACTCCACGACACAGTATGTGACAAGGAGGATATGCTGGCAGAGGTTAAGGGATTCCTTAATATTTAAAGTGATATTAGAAACGTCAACCAGTCTGTTGGATAGAAATTCCGGCAGGTAAAGAATTGGAGCACAATATAAATACAATAAAATAGATTGACAGTTCATTAGTACCATCCTGTCACTAAACAAAACTAGGACATAAGAAGATCAGAATGTCCTATTCTGGTCTTTTTTTGTGGTGAACAGTTGGATGCTTATAGGAGGAGTTATGTATAAGTTAAAAACAAAGGCAAGTTTTGACAGCGCCCATTTTCTAAAAGATTATGAGGGCAAATGCAGCAATATCCACGGACACAGATGGACGGTGGAGATAGAGGTTGGAGCGGAAACGCTTGAGCACGATACACAGAACAGGGGAATGGTGGTAGATTTCTCGAATCTTAAGAAGGATCTGAGAGCGCTTGCAGATCATTTTGATCACAGCCTTATCATGGAGACAGGAAGTTTGAAACAGGCAACGGAGGATGCGCTGCTGGCGGAGAATCTGAGAATCGTGAAGGTTGATTTCAGACCTACGGCTGAGAACTTCGCAAAGTATATATATGATGAGATGACGAGCCGAGGCTACAATGTTATAGAGGCAAGTGTGTATGAGACACCGAATAATGTGGCGTCTTATTGCGAGTAATATAAACAATAGGATCCCGGTGAGAAACTGACTGGTCTCAAGATCTGTCAGATGTGAGACAATATACACTGGGAGAAAGGAAATATAGACGTGAGTACGTACAGAGTAGTAGAGAGATTTATAAGTATCAACGGTGAGGCGGCAAGAGCCGGAGAACTCGCTGTGTTTATCAGATTTGCGGGCTGCAATCTTGACTGCGGATACTGCGATACAAAGTGGGCAAATGAGCCGGGTGTGGACTATCAGGAGCTTACAGAGGATGAACTCGTGGATTACGTCAGGAGAACAGAGGTAAAGAATGTCACACTGACAGGCGGTGAACCGTTGATACAGAAAGACATAGACAAACTCCTTCTGGCATTTGCGCTTGAGGATGACATAAGGGTTGAGATTGAGACAAATGGAAGTGTTGATATTGCAGAGTTCAAGGCTCTCGGCGGAAATGTGTCATACACACTGGATTATAAATGTCCATCCAGCGGTATGGAGAGTGACATGTGCCTTGCAAATTATAACTATATAGACAAAAATGATTCGGTTAAATTTGTGGTAGGCTCACAGGAGGATCTGGAGAAATGCCTTGAGATAATCAGGGAATATGCACTGGATGAGAGAACGAGGGTGTTCATCAGTCCTGTGTATGGAAGTATAGATCCGGCGGATATAGTGGACTTTATGATAGAGAACGATATGAATGATGTAAAGCTTCAGTTACAGCTTCACAAGTTCATTTGGGATCCGGAAGAAAGAGGTGTATAAGATGGCTATAGATAAAGAGGCTATAAAGGAACACGTAAGGGGGATACTCATTGCCCTTGGCGATGATCCTGACAGAGAGGGACTTATAGAGACTCCGGACAGGGTCGCGCGCATGTATGAGGAAGTATTTGAGGGAATGAACTATACCAACGATGAGCTGGCTGAGATGTTCGGCAAGACATTTGCCGAGGATGGAGTGGCAAGACAGGCGGGTGATATGGTGTTTGTCAAGGATATAGAGGTGTTCAGCTACTGTGAGCATCACATGGCGCTTATGTACGACATGAAGGTATCTGTTGCATACATTCCAAATGGAAGAGTGCTGGGCTTGTCCAAGATAGCAAGAATCGCGGATATGGTTGCGAAGAGACTTCAGCTCCAGGAGAGGATAGGCTCGGATATTGCCTACGTCATATCAAAGGCTGCTGGAACTGAGGATGTGGCGGTCATGATAGAGGCACATCACAGCTGTATGACGGCAAGAGGCATCAAGAAGCCGGGAAGCAAGACTATGACGACCACTCTCAGGGGAAGATTTGAGAGCGACACAGCTCTGCAGAACAAGATGCTGATGATGTACAATGCGGGAAGATAGTTATCGGTATACTGAATTGATAATTATGAATTTGCAGATTCGGATTATTATAATGAGACCCGGAATATCATATTTGATTATATATGGAGGATGAAAGTATGCAGAATTTAAAGAATAAGGATGAGGCAGTTGTAGTATTCAGCGGTGGACAGGACAGCACAACATGTCTGTTGTGGGCGCTCAAGAAGTACAAGAAGGTGTATGCGGTATCATTTGACTATGGACAGAGACATGTGTTAGAGCTTGAGTGTGCCAGGGAGATCGCGGACAAATTCGGAGTGGAGCACCACATACTCGATATGAGCCTTCTCAATCAGCTTGCGCCAAATTCTCTGACAAGAACAGACATGAAGGTTGATGAAAATGCACCTGACGAGGGGACACCGAATTCATTTGTTGACGGAAGAAATATGGTATTTCTTACATTTGTAGCAATATTTGCCAAACAGAGGGGAATATCTGATATAATAACAGGAGTGTCCCAGAGTGATTTCTCAGGCTACCCTGACTGCAGGGATATATTTATCAAATCGTTAAATACAACACTAAATCTTGCAATGGACTACGAGTTTGATATAATAACACCATTGATGTGGATCGATAAGATGGAGACATGGAAGATGGCTGATGAGCTGGGTGGACTGGATGTCATCAGAGATATGACACTTACATGTTACAATGGCATCAAGGGCGAGGGCTGCGGACATTGTCCATCATGCAAGCTCCGCAAGAAGGGGTATGATCTGTACATGAAGTACAAGGAGGAACACAAGTAAATAAGCAGTATCAAACGGAAAGGTTGTGTTATTGAAAGTATGAAGAATATGCTGTTCATCATGAATCCCAAAGCGGGTAGGACTACTCTGAAGAATTCTTTGGTGGATGTGCTGGAAGTGTTCTGCAACAACGATTACGCGGTCAGGACATATCTTACGAAATCGGCAGATGACGCAGAGAGAATTGTTCAGGAGGAAGGCGCAAACTACGATGTGATCGTATGTGCGGGGGGCGACGGAACCCTGGGCAACACAGTTACAGGATATATGAAGAGCGGGATAAAGGTTCCACTTGGATATATTCCGTGTGGCTCCACCAATGACTTTGCAAGGAGCATGGACATACCGAGAGAGACAGTTGAGGCGGCTGAGATGATAGTGAAGGCAGAGCCGTTCTCCATAGATATAGGAAGTCTGAACGACAAGAACTTTGTTTATGTCGCAGCTTTTGGAATGTTCTCAGATACATCATATGCAACGCCGCAGAATATGAAGAATATATTTGGGCATGCGGCATATGTATTGCAGGGGATAAAAAGTCTGGCAAATGTACCATCTTACAAGATGAAGGTTACAATAGACGGGGACGAGCAGGAAGGCGAGTTCATATTCGGTATGGTGTCTAACTCGATATCCGTAGGAGGATTTAAGAGTATAACCCGAAAAGGCGTTGAGTTCGATGACGGACTTTTTGAGGGAGTACTGATAAGGACAATTAAGACGCCAGCTGATCTGGAGAGAGTTGTAAGGGCACTTCTTACGGGAGATGTGAATGAGAGGAGCATGGTTTCATTCAGGGCTCACAGGGTCAAGTTCGATGCAGAGGATCCGGTTGCATGGACATGCGACGGTGAGTTCGGCGGAGAATATAAGGAGACCAAGATACACATCCACAGGAGAGCGATAGATCTTCTGGTCGTTCAGGAAAGCGAGCAGGATGAGGTTATAGAATAATAGAATCGAGGATTTTACAATGGGTAAATATTTTGGAACAGATGGATTCAGAGGCGAGGCAAATGTAGACCTTACAGTGGAGCATGCTTATAAGGTTGGAAGATACCTTGGCTACTACTATGGCAAGCAGCATGATGATGGAAAGGCTCATGTCGTCATCGGAAAGGATACGAGACTTTCAAGCTACATGTTCGAGTATTCCCTGGTTGCAGGACTTACTGCCAGCGGAGCTGATGTATACCTGATGCATGTAACACCTACGCCTAGCGTGTCTTATATAGTCCGTACAGGTGATTTTGACTGCGGTATCATGATCTCAGCCAGCCACAACCCTTACTATGACAATGGTATAAAAGTCATCAACGGTCAGGGCTATAAGCTCGAGGCAGCAATAGAGAATGAGATAGAGCAGTATATAGACGGAGAGCTCGGTGAGATACCATTTGCAAAGAAGGACAGCATCGGTAAGACCACCGACTACACCATGGGAAGAAACAGATATATAGGATATCTGCTCACAATCCCGACCAGACCTTTTAAGGGAATGAGGATCGGACTTGACTGTGCAAATGGTGCATCATATCTGGTTGCAAAGTCAGTGTATGACGCTCTCGGAGCAAAGACATATGTCATCAATAATGAGCCAAATGGAACAAATATCAACACAGACTGTGGTTCGACACACATTGAAAAGCTTCAGGCATTTGTCAAGGAGAAGGGACTTGATGTGGGATTTGCATTTGACGGTGATGCGGACCGATGTCTTGCAGTGGACGACAAGGGTGAGATCGTGGACGGAGACAAGATCCTCTATGTCTGCGGTCGTTATCTGAAGGATAAGGGCGAGCTGAACAACAATACCATCGTAACAACTATCATGTCCAACCTTGGACTTTACAAAGCACTTGACAAGAAGGGCATCAACTATGAGAAGACAGCAGTCGGTGACAAGTACGTGTTCGAAAATATGATGGAGCACGGACATTCCATCGGCGGCGAGCAGTCAGGACATATCATCTTCTCCAAGTATGCAACAACCGGTGACGGTGTCCTCACCTCACTGATGATCATGGAGACTATACTTGGACGTAAGGTCAAGCTCTCAGAGCTGTTCCACAGCCTGACGATATATCCACAGCTTCTTGTGAACGTCAAGGTTTCAAGCAAGGATGCAGTCATGAATGATGCTGATGTGCTGAAACTGAATGATGAGATAGCAGCAGAGCTTGGAGACGACGGAAGACTTCTTCTCAGACAGAGCGGTACAGAGCCTGTCATCAGAGTTATGGTCGAGGCAGCTACAGATGAGCTGTGTGAGAAGTATGTATACAAGATGGTAGATCTCATAAAGGCAAAGGGATACGCTGTGGAGTAGAGTGGTCTGTAGGACTTCTTGAGGAAATTCATGAAGCAGGCCTGACGATCTTGTGATATTTCTTAAGGAAAATCCTTGTAAAGATACAAAATTATCATCAATAGATAGAAAAAAGCTCAAAAGATACAAAGTACGTAAAATTTGTATCTTTTGGGCTTTTTCGTGTGCTTGGTGAAAATTTTGTGGCATAAGATACCGAGAAATTCAAAAAAGATACAATGTTATGGCAGCCACTATGGAATAATTTCAGGTGGAAGCCGGAAGGACTATGTGGTAACCTGCCGTGTCAGGAGAGAAGTACAGAGCGTCCGGTGAGGCGAGGTTGTGACAGAAAGATGTGGATTTTCTCAAGCTTAAATAGATAAATACTTGCGAAATATACTGCTGTTGGTGAAAATGCATGAAAAAAGTGGGGTATCAACCTGAAAATGATAGAATTTATCTGTTGACATGTTGTGGCAAAACAGATAAAGTTTTATGTGGCGAAAGATATGACTGTCACCAGACTTACAATGAGAAATATGTGGCCGTGACAGTTACAATAATATAACATGAGAGGCATATATTTATGAACGAATGTTTAAGATCCCATTATTATGACGAGGACGAGATGCACGAGGAGTGCGGAGTCTTCGGTATCTATGATTTCGATGGAAATGATGTGGCGAACACGATCTACTATGGTTTGTTTGCATTGCAGCACCGTGGGCAGGAGAGCTGCGGTATAGCGGTGTCAGACACTGCCGGTCCTAAGGGCAAGGTCAGCTCCTTAAAGGGCATGGGCCTTGTGAATGAGGTGTACACGACTGATTCACTGAGCAAGCTAAAGGGAAATATCGGTGTGGGTCATGTGAGATATTCTACAGCCGGTGCCAGCACTATAGAGAATGCACAGCCACTGGTTCTCAATTATGTAAAGGGAACTCTGGGACTTGCCCATAACGGCAATCTGGTAAATGCTCCTGAGCTTAGACGTGAGCTGGAGCTCACAGGAGCTATATTCCAGACTACAATTGATTCTGAGGTAATAGCTTACCATATAGCCAGAGAGAGAGTTAAGTGCGGTTCCGTTGAGGAGGCTGTCACAAGAGCTCTCAAGAAAGTAAGGGGATCATATTCACTTGTTATCATGAGCCCTAGAAAGCTTATCGGAGCCAGAGACCCATTTGGCTTCAGACCGCTTTGTATAGGAAAGCGTGATAACGCATACATACTGGCATCTGAGAGCTGCGCTCTCGATACCATAGGGGCTGAATTTGTCAGGGATGTGGAGCCTGGAGAGGTTGTAACCATATCACCTGAGTACGGAATCCAGTCGTACAAGAACATGTGCCAGGAGCAGCATGCAAGATGTATATTTGAGTATATATACTTTGCGAGACTTGATTCAGTCATAGATGGAATGTCTGTGTACGATTCGCGTATCACAGCCGGAAGATGCCTTGCAAAGGACAGCCCGGTTGACGCTGATGTGGTAGTTGGCGTTCCTGAATCGGGAAATGCGGCGGCTATGGGTTACTCACTTGAATCGGGTATTCCATATGGAACGGCATTTGTCAAGAATGGATATGTGGGAAGAACATTCATAAAGCCACAGCAGAGCCAGAGAGAGTCCAGCGTGCGTGTCAAGCTGAACGTCCTTAAGGAGGCTGTAAATGGCAAGCGTGTCATAATGATAGATGACTCTATAGTTCGTGGAACTACGAGTGACAGAATAGTTGGCATGCTCAGGGAGGCAGGAGCGACTGAGGTCCATGTAAGGATCAGTTCACCTCCATTCCTGTATCCATGCTACTTTGGAACTGACATTCCGGACAGAGAGCAGCTCATAGCATACAATAGGTCTGTAGATGATATATGCAAGATCATAGGTGCCGATTCTCTGGCGTACCTGAAGATGGAGAGGCTTCCGGATCTCTCAGGCGGAAGACAGTACTGCCATGGATGCTTCAGCGGCCAATATCCTATGAAACCGCCTACAGAGGACATCAGAGGCGACCACGAGAATTTTAAGAGAGGCTCGGAGTCACATATTATATCATGAGGAGGAGTCCTGGTGATAGCGCACGAAAGTGCGCACTTGTCGCAAGACAATAATGTAAAATTCGGAATCATATCAGCGGAAAAAGCGGATATTGATTCCGAATTTCTGGTTTATGCAAAAAAAGCATGGAAATAATCTGAAACCCATGTATAATAGTTGTGTGATAAGATATAAAAGCATTTGTCAGCTGGCAAATGCGGGAGACTACAGGAAGAAAGAGGTAAAGACATGAGTAAGGACAAGTACGAAAGCCCACTGTGTGAAAGATACGCTAGTAAGGAAATGCAGTATATTTTCTCACCTGATATGAAGTTTAAGACATGGAGAAAGCTGTGGATAGCTCTTGCTGAGACAGAGAAGGAGCTTGGTCTCAAGGACGAGAACGGCAATCCAAGAATCACAGATGAGCAGATCGAGGAGCTCAAGGCTCACGCTGATGACATCAACTACGATGTTGCCAGAGAGAGAGAAAAGCTGGTTCGTCACGACGTAATGAGCCACGTATATGCATACGGTGTTCAGTGCCCTAAGGCAGCTGGAATAATCCACCTTGGAGCAACAAGCTGCTATGTAGGCGATAACACAGACGTTATCGTTATGACAGAGGCATTAAAGCTTGTCAGAAAGAAACTCATCAATGTTATAAATGAGCTGGCAAAGTTCGCAGATCAGTACAAGGATCTTCCAACTCTTGCATTTACACATTTCCAGCCTGCACAGCCAACGACAGTCGGCAAGCGTGCAACACTCTGGATGCAGGAGCTGCTCCTTGACCTCTCTGATATAGAGTACATGATCAGCCAGCAGAAGCTTCTCGGATCAAAGGGAACAACTGGAACACAGGCAAGTTTCCTTGAGCTCTTCGGAGGAGATCACGAGACAGTGAGAAAGATAGATGGAAAGATCGCTGAGAAGATGGGATTTGCTGAGTGCTATCCTGTATCAGGCCAGACATATTCAAGAAAGGTCGACTCAAGAGTTCTTAACGTGCTCTCAGGCATCGCACAGAGCGCACACAAGTTCTCAAATGATATCAGACTTCTCCAGCACTTAAAGCAGATAGAGGAGCCATTTGAGAAGAACCAGATCGGTTCATCGGCTATGGCATACAAGAGAAACCCAATGAGAAGTGAGAGAATCGCATCACTTGCCAATTATGTAATGTGCGACGCGCTCAATCCTGCTATCACAGCCGCAACACAGTGGTTTGAGAGAACACTGGATGACTCAGCAAATAAGCGTATCTCAGTTCCAGAGGCATTCCTTGCAGTTGACGGAATCCTTGATCTGTACCTGAACGTTGTTGATGGTCTTGTGGTATATGACAAGGTTATATACCAGTGCTTCATGAAGGAGATTCCATTCATGGCAACAGAGAATATCATGATGGATGCTGTTAAGCGTGGCGGCAATCGTCAGGAGCTTCATGAGAAGATCAGAGAGTACTCAATGCTTGCAGGCGAACAGGTCAAGAAGTTTGGAAGAGAGAATGACCTCGTTGACCGTATCGCAGCAGACCCTGACTTTGGCATGACAAAGGAGGAGATCGTATCTATTCTTGAGCCAAAGAATTTCGTAGGTCGTGCTCCTGAGCAGACAAGAGAGTTCCTTGCAGAGGTCATTCAGCCTATCCTCGATGAGAACAAGGATATCCTCGGTGTCACTGCGGAGATCAATGTATAAAGATATGAATTAAAAAATATATAGAGTAAAGATGACGCTGGCGCATTTGCAGTGTTGATATGTCTGTTCTGTCATGGACATATCAACAAGCTTATGTGCCGGCGCTTTTTATATATTGAATGGGTGTCCTTTTGCGGCGGAATGCGGATTACATGGACTGACAGACAGCTCAATTCTACGCATAAAAATTCTTGTCGTAATTTCATTAGATTTGCATTTGCTAAGGTACGAATAGGTACATTCTAAGGTTTACATTTGGAAATAGATGTGTTAGTGTGGTTAGTGAAAACTAACCTAAAAATTAATACAAAAGAGTGTTAAGGGGGCAAAAGAGATGTTGGTGACAATAGTTGCGGCGGTAATTGTTATGGTGGCCTATTTCCTTCTTCTGTATGGAATGGTCGCATTTGTACAGGATAAGAGATTTATGAGCACAGCACCGAAGGAGAATCTGGCGGTGATTCCTGACAGAAAAGAGAGATTTCGCGGAGCTCATGCGGTTGGATGGTGTATAGAAGTAGTTGCACTTCTGCTGTTTATAGGAGCTATCGTGCTTAGCGTGTGGGATGGCGTACGGCATGATTTCGGCTACTGGAAGTTCTTCGCGCGATTCATAGTGATAATGTATGTGATGGAGATCTATGATATAGGTTTCTTTGACTGGGTGCTGCTCTGTCATTCAAACTTCTTCCCGCGTTATTATCCGGAGGTCAAGGGAGTTGTGGGACCTCATATGTTCGGATACAATATGAAGATGCATGTTATGCACTTTATTATATATCTTCCTATCTGCGCTGTGGTCGCCGGGGTGTGTATGCTGTTTTAGAAAAGACTAAATCTACTTAGGTTATCTTTTGATATAGTCATGATAGTTATTGAACAGCCTTGGAATGATATAGTATAATATTATCAATAATAATTGGAGGTTGATAGTATGCTAGAAATATCACTGTTTTATGGAATCAGAATAACTATGTATTATGATGATCATAATCCGCCACATTTTCATGCAGAATATAACGGAAATAAAGCTATAATAGATATAAATGAAGCACGGGTTATAAAAGGTGCATTGCCTTCAAGGCAGTTAAAGCTCATACTTGCATGGTGCGTAATTCATCAAGATGAGTTAATGCAGAATTGGGAATTATCGAAGGATGGTTTGCCATTAAACAGAATAAATCCATTGATTTAAAAGTTATGTATTATACAGAGAGGGGGAATTGGCATGATATATGATATAGTACAGGTAGTTCCATTTGAAGATTATACAGTATATGTGTATTTTGAGGATGGCAAAATTGTATGTTATGATGCAAAACCACTACTGGATAAGAAAGTGTTTGAACCGCTTAGAGACAAAGATTTCTTTTTGAATTCATGTACAATTTTGAATGGAACTTTGGCATGGGATGTGACAGGAACGAGGGATACATCAAAATGTCTGGATATTGATCCGGATACGTTATATGAATTGGAAAATGTTAAAGAGAAAATAGCGTAACATAAATCGGTATACAGTAAACTATAAATAGCTGGTGTATGGACGAAACGTCTGTGCGCCAGTTTTTTTGTGCAGACAACAATACAGAGTTTGTATATGCACAGGATTTGGGTGGCTGGCGGGGTAACTATGAAAAAACTGATCAGCGTGATATAATGAGCATTGTTTGATGTATTTATGAAATATAAGGGGATATATTATTATGATGAAACTGACAAAGGAAGAACAGCACAGGCAGTGCATAAAAGAGATCAAAGCGACGCTGCTTGTGGTATTTATATGTTTTTTATGGCATGTGCTAACCGCGTTTCTGCTAAATGGCACCGGGTGGACGGTGTTCCATATGCCGGCGTGGTTTGTGGTCTCGGTGCTTGGAACAGTGGTGCTTGCGGTAATCGGTGTATTTTGGATGCTCAAGTTTGTGTTCGTAGATTTCCAATATGAAGAGGATGAGAGTGAGGGTGAAAATGAACAGTAATCAGATATTGATCTTATCGGTTTTTCTCGGATATTTGTTATTCAATATTGTGGTGAGCTTTGTCTATAGCAGAAGGGCGGAGAAAAGTCTGCACACAACGTCCGAGAAGAAGTATTTCATAGGCGGAAGAAATATGAACGGAATCGTCCTAGCAATGACGATCATGGCGACATACACTTCCGCAAGTTCATTTATATCAGGGCCGGGTGCAGCGGGTCTTACATATGGATATGCACAGGCGTGGATAGCTGCTATACAGGTCCCGGTCACATTTCTGGTGCTCGGTGTGCTTGGAAATAAGCTGGCGATAGTGTCCAGACGAACGGGCGCTGTGACAGTGGTGGGCTACTTCAAGGCGAGATACAAGAGCGATACGCTGGTGGTCATCACGAGCATTGGACTTATAGTTTTCTTCATAGCACAGATGATAAGCCAGTTTACGGGAGGGGCCACACTTATAGCATCCATAACGGGAATGGATCATGTGAGTTCACTTTTGATATTTGGCACAGTCGTGATATTGTACACAGCTATTGGCGGATTCAGTGCGGTTGTTATAACTGACACGATTCAGGGAATAGTAATGTGTATCGGAACATTCCTGTTTATATTCTTTGTCTTAAGGAGCGGGGGCGGTCTTGCCGCGATAGATGCCGGTCTTCAGACAAATCTGCCAGAGGTGTACGATGACATTTTCTCAAAATACACGCCAGGAGGGCTGCTCAGCTATTGGGTGCTTGTGGGCTTTGGAACGCTGGGGCTTCCCCAGACTGCTGTGCGCGCCATGGGATTTAAGGATACGAAGAGCATGCACAGAGCGATGTGGATCGGAGTTCTCACATGCAGCTTTGTGATCGTGGGAATGCATCTTGCAGGAACATGGGCTGGCGCACTTGTCGATACGGACAATCTTCCAACTTCGGATTATTTTATACCATATATAGTACAGAAGATCATGCCGCCTGGAATAGCAGCGATATTCCTCGCAGCGCCGATGGCAGCAGTCATGTCGACAGCGGATTCGCTCCTCATACTTGCCACAGCAGCTATAGTGAAGGATCTGTGGAAGAATTACGTGGTGGGTGATGATCCGGTGAAAAATGAGAAATACGACAAGAATGTCAAGCTGGTGAGCACGATACTTACGATGTTGCTCGGCGTGGTGGTGATGGTTCTCACGATCAATCCGCCGGATATAATTTTCATGCTCAACATGTTTGCATTTGGCGGACTTGAATGCACATTCTTTTGGCCTCTTGTGGGAGGTCTGTTCTGGAAGAAGGGAACTAAGCAGGCGGCGGTGTGCAGCAGCGTAGGTGCGATCGCGACATATATATTTGCAACGTATTTTATCAAGATCGCCGGGATAAATGCGGTCGTGTGGGGACTGATGGTAGGTGCGGTGCTGTACTTTGGAATTGGATTTGTAACGGGAAGAAAAGGACTTGATCCGGATATTCTGGACAAGTGCTTTTGATATGTGCGCAGGATGTATGAACATGAAAATAGAGTTGAAAGGTAAAACTAAGCATGAATGAGATAAACGACAACAAAAAAGCTATGTCCGAGGATGTGAAACAGGCGCTGATAAGGTTTAACAAGGACAACATATATGTCCAGAACCTGAAGATAGAGCTGGTCGATATGAGCCTTGGATATGTGAAGGGCAAGATGATGGTCACAGAGGATGTCCTTAATCCATATGGTTCTGTGCATGGTGGATGCCTGTATTCACTTGCGGATATAGTGAGCGGGATCGCAGCATGTACCTACGGAAAGTTTTCTTCAACTATAGATGGAACCATGACATATATAGCTCCGGCTATGAACACGGAGTATCTTATCTGTGAGGGGATCGAGATCCGCCAGGGCAAGAAGGTGTCACTGTACGAGGCAAATATTTACGATGACAAGGGACAGCTTGTAGACAAGGCAAGGTTCTCATTCTACATGATGAACCGCTCTGTTGTGGAATAGATGGGAGATGTAAGGCAAGGTGAAATATACAAATGTTATCTCAGGCAAGTTCGTAGACAGACCAAACAGGTTCACAGCCCATGTGGAGATAGACGGAGTTACAGAGACCGTGCACGTAAAGAACACGGGGAGGCTTAGCAGTTTGCTGATACCGGGGAACACGGTCAGCCTTGAGAAGTCTGCAAATCCAAACCGCAAGACGAAATACGATCTCATAGCGGTGGAAGATCCAAAGCTTGGTTGGGTGAATGTGGACAGTCAGGTGCCGAATAAGGTGGTTTTGGAATGGCTTAAAACTAAGGATTATGACTTTATAAAGCCAGAGTATGTATACGGGGATTCAAGGATTGATTTCTATATGGAAAAGGAAGGCACGAAGTATCTCATGGAGGTCAAGGGCTGTACGCAGGAGATCGGTGGTATAGGATATTTCCCGGATGCACCCACCGACAGGGGAGTCAGGCATTTGCGGGAGCTGATGAAGGCGGTCTCCGAGGAATATAAATGTTATGTGGCATTTGTCATTCCGATGACAGGGATAACTGAGGTCAGGCCAAATGCGGAAATACACAGGGAGTTCGCGGAGACTTTCTATGAGGCGAAGGCTGCCGGCGTGGAGGTGTTAAATCTCACGTGCCGGGTTACACGGGATGAGCTTGAGATAGTGGAGCGTTGGATTCCAGATCGTGGATGAGAATGATGAGGAATATATAATGGTTTGCAGGCTGTCGTAGATGAGGAGTGTTTTAGCAGATATAAGCAGCTTTGGTAAGAAATAGGTGATAACAGATAAATAGATTAGTCTACGAAGCGTAGAACCCGCATAGATTCACCATATTCTACGCCTCGTGGGTGTGATTGGCAATAAAATGGGAAGATAATTGAGCCAGAAAGGAGGAAAGCAGATGAACCAGATTAAAATTGGGCGATTCATCGCTGATGAGAGAAAGAGAAAGGGATATACTCAAAAACAGCTTTCTGAAAAACTTGGAATCAGCGATAAAACAATTTCAAAATGGAAACGAGGAGTTTCCCCAAATTAAAGAAACTACCCTAAACTCACGCTTACATTGCTTCCAATATGAAAATCAAAGATTTATTGGAGGTATTATTATGGCTCAGAACTTAACTTATACCCAATGCGGTGATTACTATATTCCTGATATCAGATTGGCACACACGGGAACACATCCCCTTAGCCAATATGGCAGAATGCGCAGAGCGTTCTTGGAGCAGAACAAACCGATGCTTTTTAACGATATGGTCTTGACAGAAACGCTGTTTCCGCACCTGTGGGAAGTACAGCAGATCTGTGAGAAACGAATGGAGTTGTTGATGACGGATTTGTTGGCGAAGAATCCAGCACCGGACAAAGAAACACAGCAGCTTGCGTGGGTAGCTCACATGAATAGCTTGAAAGCACAGGCAGAGGAAATCATCCTCCAGGAACTGGTTTATGGAGAGGATGTTGTATGAGACTGCTTGAAGAATTTTGGTAGGCAATATTGAACCTGCCGAGTATGATATATCGTCCAACAAAGAGCACAAGAAATTAGTGGAGCTGATCTACAGGAACAAAGAAAAACTCCGAGCGACGATGACGGACGAACAGAAAGCGTTGTTTGAGAAATACGCAGATTGTGTACGAGAACATCAAACCATTACGGAGTGCCTGATATTCCAGAACAGCTTTAAGCTGGGTGCCAGAATGATGTTGGAAGTCATGGAAGAATAAAGAACATAGACGATTTGATGCCACCCGTAGGAGCGATCCTTCGGGTGGCATTTTGTATCTATCAAAATGCAAAAAATATTTTCCGCCTGCCCAAAATCGGTGTTTTCAATCGTTATTATAGTTAAACGAATATGATGGGGGTGATATGTTGTCCGAGGAATTATTGAAACAGGTGGCTGAGGAATTTGCTCTTGCAATGAATGAGAGTTTACCGATACCGGAACAATGTCAGCATCAATTCTCCGAAGAGTTTGAGCGCAAAATGCAGCGTCTCCTGTCCGCTGTTCCAATCAATACGCAAATAGCAGTGGTTGTTCCTGAACTGAGTTACAACCAAACCTATGAATTGCAATGAAGGCTGGCCTATTGGGTCAGCCTTTACTCTGTGGATTCACAATCTAATAATACTGATTATAGTGATACTGATCCTTTCCGTTCCGAAAGAGAATTGACGGTAAATGACTTTTTTACTGCTATTTACCGACGGTAAATGACCATTTATTAATAATCACAAAAACAAAGTTTATATCGCATATAGTTGCGAATACATCTTGAAAATTGCGACAAGATTTGCTATTATTATACACAGTAAGCGTGAAAGCAGAAACAGGAGGTAAACGCATGGCTATTTCATATAACCGAATGTGGAAACTGCTTGTCGATAAGAAAATGAGTAAAGCAGATTTACGAAAAGCGGCAGACATTGCTCCCAATACAATGACAAAGCTTCGCAGAGATGAACCGGTCAATCTTGCAATCCTTGGTAGGATTTGTGACGTATTGAACTGCGATTACGGTGACTTAATGCAATATGTGCCGGAGGAGAATACAAATGACCAATAAACAGTTGAAAAACTTAAAGGATACATTGTGGACAACCGCCGATCAGCTACGTGCTAATTCTGGCTTGAAGTCCACGGAATACGCCGAACCTATTCTCGGTTTGATTTTCCTGCGATTTGCAGATGTAAAATATAGCAAGTTCGAACCTGAGATCAAGGCAGAGTTTGATTCTATCAAGGGTACTCGTATGGAACGCCCTATCCATGAAATCGCTATCGAAAAATGCGGTTTCTATCTGCCTGAAGAAGCTCGATATGATTGGCTGCTGAATTTGCCAGAAAGTGAAGATCTTGCCAAGAAGGTTAAAGAAGCTATGGAAGCGGTTGAAAAATACACTGCTGAATTGGAAGATACTCTTCCAAAGGACATTTATTACAGCGTTAACAGTGAGGATGATCCGCTCGTATTGGCAAAGCTCTTGAAGAACTTTAAGGATATTCCTGCTGATGTGGAACTGGACATCTTCGGTGAGATTTACGAATACTTCCTGGGTGAATTTGCGCTGGCCGAAGGTCAGGGCGGTGGTGAGTTCTTCACACCCGCCTCTGTTGTCCGTTACATGGTTGAAGTCCTTGCGCCTACTGAGGGTAGGATTCTCGACCCAGCCTGTGGTAGTGGCGGTATGTTTGTTCAGACCGCCCATTATATTGAAAAGCACAAAGCTCAGGGCAAGCAGATGAACCTGCGTGCTTATGGCGTAGAAAAGACAGGCGCAACCGTTCGACTGGCAAAGATGAACCTTGTCCTTAACAATGTCCGTGGCACCATTACCCACGCAAACTCCTATTATCGTGATCCTTATGATAGCTTTGGTAATTTCGACTATGTTATGGCTAATCCGCCTTTCAATGTGGATGGCGTAGAGCTGGATCAGGTTAAGGATCAGCCCCGTTTTAATACCTACGGTGTTCCTCAGAACAAAACAAAAAGCAAAAAGAAAGATGCCAAGGAAACCGTTCCTAACGGCAACTACCTATGGATCAATCAGTTTGCAACTGCGCTGAACGATACCGGTCGTGCTGCTCTGGTTATGGCAAATTCTGCATCTGATGCAGGTAACAGTGAAAAGGATATTCGTATAAAGCTGATTGAAAGCGGCATTATCAGCCAGATGGTAACGTTGCCATCCAATATGTTTACCTCTGTTACGCTGCCTGCTACCCTGTGGTTCTTTGATAAGGCGAAAGTAAAGAAGGATGAAATTCTGTTTATTGATGCCAGAAATATTTTTACACAAATTGACCGTGCGCACCGCAAATTCTCCGATGAGCAGATCAGAAACCTCGGTATCATAACCAGACTGTATGAGGGCAAAACCGAGGAATTCGAAGCCCTGCTGGCAGAGTATCGTGCAAAATTAGCAGATGCGCCAGAACTGTCTGACGATGAAGATATTATGCCTAAAAGTTACTGGCAATCCAATATTGACTGGCTGACAGAACGCTTCCCGGAAGGAAAATACAGAGATGTTGTTGGTCTATGCAAGGTAGCAGCCATCGGTAAGGTTTATGATAACAAGGGAAAGTTTGCTGGCTATGAGGATGACAGTATCGGCGATCAGGACTTCTCTCTGAATCCAGGTCGTTATGTTGGTGTCGTAATTGAGGACGATGGCTTAACACAGGACGAGTTCAAGGAGCGGATGATGGCATATTACACGGCTCTTTCCAAGTTGAACGAAGAAGCGCATGGATTGGAGAATAAAATTGCCGCCAATTTACGGGAGTTGTTTCAATGAGCCAAATAAAAAAGAAACACATTCGATCTAAAACAATTTGGCAGATATTTATGATGTTCCTTGAGATTGCTGTTATAGTTGGTGGTTTGACTTTGGGAAGCAGTCTGTTATGGGAATTTGAATCGGGACTGGATGTTTTAGAACGCATAGGTTTATTCTATGGTTTTTATCAAATTCTTACTTATATCATTCTGTCGAATCTGAATGATATAAAAGCAGATGAATTTCTTGCGCTGAAAAATACAGCATCCATTGCGTTGAAAGCCTGCGAATATAACGATGAAGTCTGGAAAGGTATTACCAAAGATCAAATTGATAAGCAGTTAGATAATGGCGTTTTCAATGATATGCTTGTGCGCAAAAACTATGGTGTTCTTAAACAGTGTATAGACGAGAACGCAATAAAAAACATTGAATATATGATTATCTGGGCAGAGCATTGCGCCGAAGAAAGTCAGTTGCTTTGGAGATTTTCGTTCCTGCTCAGATTGGTTAAATAACGGAAAGGAGGCGGAGAAAAATGAGTAAATGGGAAGAAAAAAGATTGGAAGACATTATTGATGTAAATCCGCCTGTAAAGCTGAAAAAGGGAGAATCTTACCCTTTTATTGATATTGATAAAGTATCACCCACTCGTTGTTCGGTGACGAACGAAGAAGTAAAAGTTTATGACGGACAAAGTAGCAGTAAGTTTTGTGATGGCGATACTGTTTTTTCCCGCATCACACCTTGCTTGGAAAATAGAAAGATTGCCAAAGTAGCCATTGAGGGTGATGCTGCATTTGGCTCAACTGAGTTCTATGTTTTCAGAGCAAAAAAGAAGAAAGCAGATGCCAGATTCACCTATTACCTAACTTCCAGTGATGCAGTTGTGTTACCTGCAATCAACAGTATGACAGGCGCAAGTGGCAGACAACGTGCGGATAAGAGATTCATCCAGCGCTTGAAACTCAATCTGCCGGATCTTCCTACGCAAGAACGTATTGCAGATATTCTCTCTGCGTATGACGATCTGATTGAAGCAAACAACCGCAGAATTGAGCTGTTGGAACAGACGGCGCAGGAGCTATACAAGGAATGGTTTGTCCGCTTCCGCTTCCCCGGGTATGAAAATGCCAAGTTTGAGGATGGAATACCAGAGGGGTGGGATATTAAGCGAATTGTGGATCTTTTTGACATTACATCAAGTAAACGAGTCTATTTAGCAGACTATGTTGATGCCGGAATTCCCTTTTACCGTTCAAAAGAGATTATTCAACTGTCTCAGGGACAAGCCATTACTGAACCCTTGTATATAAGCAATGCGGCATACGAGAATTTCAAAAGCAAGTACGGTGCACCAGAGAAAAACGATATTTTGATCACTTCTGTTGGCACTATCGGTGTTTCTTACTTAGTTGACGGTCATGAGTTCTATTTTAAGGATGGAAATCTAACATGGATCAAAAGCGGCTCCAATAAGGCACTGTCTCTGTTTCTGTTTCAATGGCTTAACTCTCAGAGTGGAAAACAGCAACTTCTACAATCAACTATTGGAACATCGCAAAGTGCATTGACTATTGAAAATCTAAAGAAGATTAAATTGCTTGTTCCTACCAAAGCACTTATAGAGGACTACTATCAGAAAGCGCATTTTATGCTGGAACAAAAAAGTGCATTGCAGATGAACAATCGAAATCTTGCAGTACAGCGTGATATGCTGTTACCTCGCATGATGAGCGGCAAACTGGAGGTGTAGATATTGAAGACAAATATAAAGTTCATTAAATTCTTTTCAATCACATCGATTGTGGCCTTTATTGCTTGTTATATTACAAGTTTAGTTGCATTTGAAGAACCGTGGTTGAATAGCAACTTCCTTTTCAGTATATTCAGTGGAGTATTTGCAAGTTTTATTGTTGTGCTTATTACGGAAATCAAAAAGTATTTTGATAACAAAAGCATGGCAGAGAATTGTATATATGGCAACTGTGTTGGCTTGTATACAGAGTTAACTGTTCAAATTAAGCAGCTAAATATGTATCTTGAAAATAAAACGGAACTATTTCCGGGAGCTATTTTGGAACACAGAATGCCTTCCTTGTCTTCTTTCAATAATACTTTACGTCTTATTGATTATACAACTATAAGAAAGAAAAATGTGCTGTTTCATCGATTTACTTCTTTCGTTCAGCAAGAAGTTCCAAAAGTAGAACACCACATAGGAAATTGCAGCAATCTGCAAATTGCAGTAAATCAAACGAAGATAAATCATTTGAAGCAGGAAGTCATGACATATTCCCCTACGACTGCAGATCCTTTGGTTAATATAGCGGTACAGAAAATTAAAGCGAGCGCAGAAGCACGGAGAGTCGCAATAGATGGCTTTTTGCAAACAATGATGTCTTTTTATCCCAATCGTTTTAATTGGGATAATGAAAAAGCTGCGATAAATCAAGTTTCTTTTGATATGCAGGAAATGCACAAACAAAGCAATGACTTTTTTGAAAATTAAAAATTAAAATTTAAGGAGGAGCAGAGGTGTTTGCAGCAAGTACATATGATGAAATCATTGAATACGAGCGACTGATTGAGAATCAGGAAATTGTAGTTCTTTTGTTTGTGAAACCAACAAGTCAAGATGCAGTTGATATTATTCAAGAATTTGAGTACATCCATTATAATTCCTCAAAATACTGTTCAATATATGCTGTTGGATATAGCAATGACTTTCAAAAACAATCAGATACACATTATAGAAAAATATGTGAAATATTAAATAGTGATTGGTATTTTAGTAGTAAAGCATTTGTTGAATTTAAAGACAACTTAGAAAAGAGGATTAAGTGGAAATACTCTGGAGAAACTGAAATTCTTGTATTGCAAAATAACCCTGGTAAACATGATCCTTTGAATTTTACAAACTATATTGCGATCGATGTGAATAAAGGGTTGAAGGAAGGTTATATAGATTCATTTCAAAGGTTTATGGAATCACTTGTCCGCAGCGCAAAAAGTTCCGTTACAGCAAAAGAAGCGATGTTCGAAATCAGAAAAAGCAGAGTGAGTGTCAAAGAAATTATCTTAGGAGCGATTGATGATTGCAAAAAAATTCCTAATCCAGCTAAGAAGATCATAAAAGATAGATTATTTTATCGGTGTGCTAATAATGTATAATTAAGAATTTCTACTTTTAGGAGGTGATTCTATGCCGAAAATCATAACAGAAGATATGATTGAGCAAGCTGCTATTAAGGCTTTGCATGAGTGGCATAATTATACTGTTCTGAATTGTATGACAGAAGAGCCGGATACACTTCCTGACGGAACCGGACGTAAAGATAAGAAACAAGTTGTTCTGCCGGATGTGATGTTGGAAAGCCTGTGCCGGATCAATCCGGATATTCCAGAACAGACCGTTCGCACGGTGGTGAACGAGTTGTGTCACACTCCTGTTTCTGGAGATTTAATGTTAACCAATTACCAGAACTATCAGAAGATCCGTAACGGTATCACTGTGGAATACAACAAGAACGGCAAGAAAACCTCCAATATCCTCCGTCTGTTGTCCTATAACGATGTTTTGAGCAATACATTTACGGTTGCTTCTCAGATGTGGATCAAGGGCGAAACTCATTGGCGCAGACCGGATCTGATTATCTTCATCAATGGATTTCCGATGATTTTCATTGAATTGAAAAACAGTAATATCCCGGTGAAGAATGCCTATGACATCAATCTGAAGAATTATCTGAAGGATATACCGTATCTATTCAACTACAACCAGATTTGCGTTCTGTCTAATGGTATGGAAACTCGTCTGGGAAGCTTTGCCGCAGGGTATGAGTTTTTCTTTGAATGGCTGAAGGTGGAGAACGAAAAGGAAAACCCGGACAGAAAAGCCATCCGAGAGAATTGTACCAGTTTGGAGTATTTTATTGCCGGTCTTTGTGAACCGAAAAATCTGCTGGATTACATAGAAAACTTCATTCTTTACGATCGCCGCAGAACAAAGATCATTGCAAAGAATCATCAGTTCTTTGGCGTGAACAACGCCTACAATGCTTTCCTGCGTCGTGAGGAATTGAAGGGTAAGCTGGGTGTGTTCTGGCATACCCAAGGTAGCGGTAAGAGCTATTCTATGGTTATGCTTGCCCGAAAGATTAAGCATAAATGTACTGGCAATTTTACCTTCCTTATCGTTACTGACCGTGAAGATCTGGATACGCAGATTTATAAAAACTTCTTGCGTACCGAATTTATTACCGATAAGGACAAGGTACAGCCTGCCAACAGCAAGCAGTTGCGTGAAGAACTGAAAACCAACAAGTCTATTCTGTTTACACTGATTCATAAGTTCAGATATGACAAGGGAAAGAAATATCCTGTTTTGTCTGAGCGTGACGATATTATTGTTATCGTTGACGAGGCTCACCGTACTCAGTACAAAGATTTGGCAGAGAATATGCGCACCGGCTTGCCGAACGCACAGTTCCTGGCATTTACAGGGACACCTCTGCTTGGAGCAAAGCGACTGACCAATGCGTGGTTTGGTGATTATGTCAGCGAATACAATTTCGCAGAATCTATCAAGGATAACGCTACCGTACCGCTCTACTATGTGAAGCGTGTACCTGAAGTAGAGTTGCAGAACGATTTTCTTGATTCTGATTTTGCGGAAATTTTGGAAGAAGAAAACCTGACGGATGCAGAACAGCGCCGTCTGGAAAATCACTATGCAAAGGAACTGGAAGTCATCAAGCGTGATGATCGTCTGGATGCCATTGCTCAGCACATAGTTTACCATTTCCCTCGCCGTGGTTTCCGAGGAAAGGGCATGGTTATTTCCGTAGATAAGTTTACTGCCGTGAAGATGTACGATAAAGTAAGCTACTACTGGAAAGAAGAAATTAAAAAGTTAAATGCGCAGATCACCAAAACCAAGGATGCTGCTGAGAAACTCCGTCTGAAAGATCTTGTAGACTATATGCGCAAAGTGGAAATGGCTGTTGTCATCAGTGAAGATGCCGATGAAGAAGCCAAATTTGCAGCAGAAGGATTGTCCATAAAACCGCATCGTGACCGTATGAACAAGGTTGATGAAAATGGTTTTGACATCGAGGATAACTTCAAAGACCCGAACAATCCGTTACAATTGGTTTTTGTCTGCGCTATGTGGCTAACAGGATTTGATGCGCCATCTGTTTCCACTCTATATTTGGATAAGCCGATGAAAGGTCATACGCTGATGCAGACCATTGCCCGTGCCAACCGTGTATATAATGGCAAGGAATGTGGTTTAATCATCGACTATTTGGATGTGTTCAAGTATCTGAAACGTGCTCTGGCTGATTATGCGTCTGATGACGGTGGCTTAATGCCAGTAAAAGACGTGGACAAGCTTTTGGGGCAGCTGCACGAAGCAATCGACCTGACCAAAACTTTCTGCATGAGTCATGACGTAGATTTAAATAAGGTTGTTGAAGATGGCGATACATTCAAGAATTTGTCTCTGTTTGAGGATTATGCAAATACCATCGTTGGCAATGATGATGTAAAGAACGAGTTTTCTGTGTTGGCAAATACTGTCGATGGTCTGTACGAATCCCTACGACCGGATATTTTCAAGATGGATTTTGAGCCTGCATACAAAGATGCCATCCTCTATTTGAAGGGAATCATTGATGGCAAAATCCGTCCGGAAAAGATTGAATCAGCACGAGCCAGAATTAATGAACTGCTGGACCAGAGTGTTATTACCGCAGCGGATGCAAGAAAATACACTATCACAGGAGCAGGCAAAGAACTTGATTTATCCAAACTGGATATTGATGAACTCCGATCTCAATTTAAAAGGTTGAAGAATAAGAATCTTGAAATTGCAAATCTTCGTAAATACATCGAAGAAAAGCTTCAGAAAATGATGCGACGCAACATAACCCGTACAAAATTTGCGGAGCGTTTTAGAAACATCATTGACGAGTACAACGCTGGTGGCTCTCAAAATGATGATTTTTATGAGAAACTTCTGAAATTGATGGAAGAACTTCGTGCCGAAGAAGAACGTCATATTAAGGAAGAATTGTCGGAGGCCGAATTGGAGTTGTTTGACCTTCTTAGAAAAGAGCAGCTTACTGCCGATGAAGAAAAACATGTGAAGTTGGCAGCAAAAGAAATCTACAACACACTTACAGAAAAACGCAATGAGTTGTTCATTGTGGGATGGCAAAACGATCCGCAGCCAAAGGAGCGAGTAAAAGGTGAGATTGTCTATATCCTAAATAAGTTCTTGCCGGAAAGCTATGACAGAGAAGTTTTCTTGAGAAAGAGTACGCTTGTATTTGACCATATTGTGGATCAGGCAATGACCGGTTATAACTGGGTAGCATAGTATAAAAATTATATGAAATGACTTCGTCTCAATTTGGGACGAAGTCGTTTTTCTGCAACGATACAATATTTCTTAGGACCAAGTTGGTCTGAAGTTACCATACAGCTTCCCGACAACTCGTCGGGAATAAAAATAACTTCTCGCCAAATTGGCGGGAGGTACGGTTCCTGCTCTTTGACTTGTTCCCGATTTGGGAACAGGTCCGATCGTGAGAACTCTTAATTTCACTTGTACCCAAGTTGGGCACAAGTTCAAATATGGGAAAAGAGCATTTCGACTTGTGGACGAATTGGACACAGGTGGCATAGCGGAATTATTCCCAAGTTGGAAATAAATTAGAGCCATATTTTGCCCCTTCACAAATTGGCAAGCAGTGTAAACCTGTACAGGTTCACTCATTTTCTCGATTTTCCCCTTCGGTGCAATCTTCGCAAATTTGCTTGTTGAGGGAGCATCCCCAATTCCCTTTGAACGGTATCTGCGATACCGGCTACTCGTTCATTCTGAACGTTGTTCTGATAATTTGCCTTATGAGAAAGTTGGCAAAAACGAGCCTGTTTGCATTGCTGATGAGGTTCCATTTGAAATTCCGGAGAGTTGGGAATGGGTGCGTCTCGGTAACATCTTTCAACACAATACAGGTAAAGCCTTAAATGCATCCAATCGCACTGGTTCTCTTTTGCCATATATCACAACATCTAATTCTGTCTCTTATACACATCTCCGAGCCCACGAGACTCCTGAGCA
>ENA-OYDO01000026-OYDO01000026.1-human-gut-metagenome-genome-assembly--contig:-NODE-26-length-42392-cov-10.134941_pt1 | contig 42392 bp, 31 predicted proteins | sample MGYA00243553_ERZ652911 | MGnify/ENA primary metagenome ERZ652911 (study PRJEB26926, sample SAMN06164635) | human gut metagenome | biome: ENVO:00009003; feature: ENVO:2100002; material: ENVO:00002003... | reverse complement strand
GTATAGGAGTCGGACTTGTGGGAAGTATTCTGACGACAAGGAAGCATTTGAGAGTGTAGTGCTTTAAGGTGATGAGAGATTATAGCAGTGCAGAGATAGTAGCAATGCACAAAAATTTCACATTTAGTTATCACTTTTTTTGCGGTAGTATGTGTTATAATATTGATAAGTAGGGCATAAAGACAAAACATTGTGATATGCATTTAGGAGGCATGGATAATGAGAATAGATTTATATAAGATAAAGAAGAAAGGTATGCAGATGGCTGTAGTTACCACAGGAGCAGTGCTCATGTCGTTTACATCATTATTTGCAGTTCCGGGATTCAGCGTACATGCAGAGGAGACCAAGGAGGAGGTTGAGCAGCAGAAGGAAGAGGCTCAGCAGGGACAGGCAGAGGCAAAGGCAAACGCAGAGAAGTATCAGAAGAAGGTAGAAAAGCTTACGGCAACGGTTAACGAGCTTGATAAGCAGGCCACAGATATCAGTACACAGATCGTACAGAAGAAGCAGGAGGCCGATGATCTTCAGACAGAGATAGATGAGACACAGACAAAACTTGCTGAGGCACAGGTCAGCGAGGACAACCAGTATGTGGCTATGAAGAAGAGAATACAGTACCTCTATGAGGAGGGCGATGTAGAATACATAGATGCTCTTATGTCATCCGCTTCATTTGAGGACAGTTTGAATAAGTCAGAGTATGTTGATCAGCTCAGCTCATATGACCAGAAGCAGTTGGACAAGCTGGTAAAGACAAAGAATGATATAGCTGAGTATGAGCAGACTCTGAAGGATGATCTGGCAGATGTTAAGAAGGTTCAGGCTGATCTGGAGCAGAAGCAGTCAGATCTCGACGCGGTAATAAGCCAGAAGAATGAGGAGATCAATAAGTACAGCGGTGACGCTGCCATGCAGCAGGCTCTTGCTGAGGAGTATGCGAGACAGGAGTCAGAGTTGGATGATAAGCTGGCTGAAATAGCACGTCAGGAGGCAGCCAGACTTGAAGAGGAGCGTAAGCAGGAGGAGTTACGGAAACAGCAGGAACAGCAGGAAGATAATAATGGTGGTGCTGATGACACTGACAATTCCGGCAGTGACGACAATTCCGGTGGTGATGACAGCAATAATACAGGCGGTTCATCCACAGGAACAGGTCGGTTCATTTGGCCGGTTTCAGGTCCTATCACAGATTACTTTGGACCTAGAGAGTCTCCAACAGCAGGGGCAAGTTCAAACCATATGGGTATTGATATAGGATGTTCGTATGGAGTGCCTATTGCGGCGGCTGATTCGGGAGTTGTAACAGTAGCCGAGTGGGGCGAAAGTGGTGGTAACTACGTTATGATCGATCATGGCAATGGATTTGTGACAATGTATCTACATAACTCATCACTTGCAGTAAGCGTTGGTGATGTGGTTTCCCAGGGACAGACGATTGCGTATGCGGGATCCACAGGATATTCAACAGGAACACATTGCCATTTCTCAGTATTTCTTAATGGTTCATATGTTAACCCTTTGGATTACCTGTAAAGAAATATTTATATAGTAAATAAAAAGGCGCGGTTCATGAATGAAAAGTGAATTGCGCCTTTTGCTTTTTGTACGTGGGAAAAGATCCTGACACCATATATAGTGGTGGGGAAAATGGCGTTTAAAACATTCGATTAATTAAGAAAAAATAGGATCTGTGTCGGTTGACATAAGTGTTAAAAGTATTTATACTCACACTGGACTGACTATTTAAAGATTTAAGGAGTATATCATGGTTTTTTCGAGCATGGAGTTTTTGTTTAGATTCCTGCCTTTATTTTTGCTTATCTATTTTGTGACAAAGCCGAAGTACAGGAATATTGTACTGCTTTTGGGCAGCCTTGTGTTTTATGCATACGGCGAGCCTGTATATGTGTTCTTGATGATGTTTTCAATTGTGTTCAACTACTCAGTTGCAAGGCGTATAAAGCGTTTCTATGACATAGAAGTCTATTCGGAGATAGACTGTTCATTTGAGCGCAACTGCTGGCTTGCGGTTGCCATGGTGTTTGACTTTGGCATGTTGTTTGTGTTCAAATACATCAATTTCTTTATTGAGATAATCAACACCGCTGCAGGCACGAAGATATTTGACGATGTGGCAGTTACTCTGCCGCTTGGAATAAGCTTTTATACATTTCAGATCACATCATATATATTTGATGTGTACAGACTGAAGTATCAGGCGGACAAGAGTATCATCAAGTTTGGAACATATGTGAGCATGTTCCCACAGCTCATAGCGGGACCTATAGTCAGCTATGATGAGGTTAAGCCTGAACTGGATCATCGTGAGACAAAGGCTGACGACATAGAGCGCGGTGCGACTCTGTTTGTGCTCGGACTGGCATACAAGGTGCTTCTTGCAAATAAGATCGCAAGTCTATGGAATGACGTTCTGACCGTTGGCCCATTTGGAATAAATACGCTCACGGCATGGCTTGGCTCCTGGGGATATTCGTTCCAGCTGCTTTTTGACTTTATGGGATATTCGGTTATGGCTATAGGAATCGGCCTGATCCTCGGCTTCAAGATCCCAGAGAACTTCAAGGATCCGTATATGGCGCACTCTTTGACAGATTTCTGGAGGCGCTGGCATATCACACTTGGCAGATGGTTCCGTGAGTATGTGTATATACCTATGGGCGGAAATAGAAAGGGCAGGCTGAGAATGATACTTGCCATGTTCACAGTCTGGATGTTTACAGGACTGTGGCACGGGGCAGACTGGAACTTTCTCATATGGGGATTGTTTCTTTTTGTAGTGCTTCTCATAGAGAAACTGTTTCTCGGCAAGGTATTTGACAAGGTGAAGATATTAGGACATGTGTACATGTTCTTCCTCATACCAGTGTCATGGACAATATTTAACATAAGCGATCTCAAGACACTCTACCTGTATCTTAAGAGGATGCTTGGAATGAATATAGAGGGGTCGGTGCTTATTCACGCTACGGACAAATTAAATATGCTGATACAAACGTATTGGTGGCTTTTGCTCCTCTGCATTGTGTTCAGTACACCGTGGCCGAGAAAGCTTATAGAGAGATTCTACAAGAACTGGTTATGCAAGCTTATCATGCTTGTGTTGTTCTGGTTCTGTGTATATCAGATAGCAAAGGGTGGTTCAAATCCATTCCTTTACTTCAGGTTTTAAGGAGGTGGGCACATGAAGAAATTATGGCAAATGATAAAGGGCTGCCCACTGTTCACAATCCTGATATTGTCTGGGATCATAGTCACCGCTGGTGGATATGCCGGTGCAGCATTTGGAATATACAAATGGGATGTGACATTCAAACATCCTATGGTGCAGACAGTGCTTCTTGATGAGAAAGCCGAATCTGGAAGTGAGAGCGATGCTTCGGAGGTGTCCACAGCGAAAGGAGACCTGGATAAGAATGACCAGCACAAAGACGTAGATAACAGCACGGAGGCTGTAAAGAACGGGAAACCGTTGGAGAAGACAGAAGAGCAGACAGATGGAAAGTCAGAAGACAAATCCGATGCAAAAACCACAGAGAAGTCTTCTGAGAAAAACACAGAGAAATCAACAGAAAAGGGATCTGGCAAAACTACAGAAAAGACGACCAAGAAATCTACAGAGAAGAAAACAGAGGCTACAACTGAGAAAAAGGCTTCAATAGATACAGGTGGTTCGTCGACGCCGATCAGCAGACCGACACAGTACAAGAAGATAAAGACCAGAAAATCTAGAAACAACTGCTACGGAGATCTGACAAAAATCGCACTGGAGACAGATTATCCTTATATAAAGGTCGACAAGTCATACTTTGATGATGCATTGTTTATAGGAGACTCACGTATAGAGGGACTTGCGCTGTATTCAGGTCTTGACAATGCGCAGTTTGCATATATGGAGGGACTTACGACATTTGGCCTTATGAGTGAGAAGATAGCAGCAAATGGAACGGCGACACTCACCGATCTTCTGGGCAGTCAGACATTCAAGAAGATATATATCATGCTTGGAATAAATGAGGCGGGATACAATACAGATTCGTATGTATCTAGTTACATGGATGCGGTATCACAGATTCAGGCTTTACAGCCAGATGCGGTCATATTTATGATGGGCTGCATGCATGTGTCAAGCGATTATTCCGACACGCACGATATAGTGAATAACGATAATATAGATGAGAAGAATGGTGCCATAGCCGCATATGCAGATGGGATTAAGCTGTTTTATCTGGATATGAATACCGTGGTTGACGACGGCAAGGGCGGTCTTATCAAGGATTACACATGGGATGATATACATCTTCAAGCGCAGTACTACAGTGTGTGGGAGGATTATCTCTATTCACATGGTCTGAAGGATGATGCATTTAATTAGAGTTCATAGATTCCGGGGAATCACGGTGAAGACGCATGTGAATGCGCCGGAACTGTGACCGGAACAGGTGGTTATCAGGGCTTGCGGCTGCGCGGACATTTGGTAATCGCTGCTATAACTGTAAGGAGGCTTAAATGTCAAAAAATCTAGTTATAAAAGACAAGTATAAGGGAATCCTGTTCATAATCATGGCGGGATTCTTTTTCTCGCTTATGACGTTTTTCGTTAGGATATCAGGTGATCTGCCAACTATGCAGAAGGCATTTTTCAGAAATGCGGTGGCTGCGGTCGTTGCGATCGCGATGCTCATGAGGACTGAGGGAAAGTTCAGGATAAGAAAGGACAGCTGGCCGGGGCTTGCGGCGAGGAGTATATGCGGTACAGCCGGACTCATCTGTAATTTCTATGCCATCGACAAATTAAATATTGCCGATGCAAATATCCTCAACAAGCTCTCCCCGTTCTTTGCGATCATCGCGTCCTATTTTGTTCTGAAGGAGAAGGCAAATAAGATCGAGTGGGCATCCGTTATACTTGCATTTACTGGGGCGGTATTTGTGGTAAAACCTTCATTTCACATGGATTTTCTGTACGCGATGGTCGGGGTTGCCGGCGGACTTGGCGCAGGCGTTGCATATACATATGTGAGAAAACTTGGCAAACAGGGGGAGCGCGGACCGGTCATAGTCATGTGTTTCTCCGTGTTCTCGTGCATCGTGACACTGCCTTTTATCATAGTGGATCATGCGCCGATGTCGTGGCAGCAGACTGTATGCCTGCTCTGCGCTGGTCTTGCGGCTGCAGGCGGACAGTTCAGCATCACGGCGGCTTATCAGAAAGCTCCAGCGAAGGAGATATCGGTATTTGATTATAGCCAGGTCATATTTGCAGCCATACTGGGATTTGTATTTCTGGATCAGATACCGGATGCGCTCAGCATTACTGGCTACGTGATAATCATCGGAAGTGCTGTGTTCAAGTGGTGGTACAGTCTGAGACAGGATCGCAAAGCTGCGGATGGACAGTGAATATAGATAAAATCAGTGTAATGATGAATAATTGAAAATACAACAAATAAAAGACGGATATCAGAAGTGTAAAATGGGTAAATGTTAATTTCTGATATCCGTCTTTTATAATGTTAAAATTAAAAAGGAAGGTTATGAGGAGTGGGTTCCGGAATTTCAGAGGCGCCGGACCACTCATCTATGTAAATATGATTGTTGTTAGTCTGAGTGACGGCGAGTGCGCTGATGCTGCCTGGGCACTTCGTACATCCGCTGTCCTCATCAATCTGGTTATATACTACAGGGATACTGTGTTTATTTTGTGTATCGGATGTTAAGGAAGTATGTTGAAAATGTAATTATAGTATGTTCAGTGTGTACGAGAAACACAAGAGCGTAGCGCTACTGGATGTCGCCATATGAAAAGTTATAAAGTATTATCGAGGACGGTTGTAGATTAAGGTTTTTGCATGGTAAAATGATTGTATGAAAATTGATGTGCATCATACGAAAATGACTCTTAAAAAGGGGGTATAAATATATGGATAAAGGAAAAATGCTTGAAGAGATACAGGAAAAGACTGAGGAGATAAAGGGCAGAGCGGAGGAATTGCATAAGGTGATAGAGGAGACCATTGCCCAGAAAAAACAGCAGCATCAGGAGGCGAGGTATATAGAGCTTGGAGCCGGGGACAGCCAGGATAAGAAGACTGTAATCATCAAAGATGGATATGGTCTGGTTCTCGGAGGAGGCGGAGGCAGAGGTTCCTATGAGATCGGAGTGTGGAAAGCCCTTGAGGAGTATAAGGATGTCATAGACATAAAAGCAGTTTCGGGAAGTTCGGTGGGCGCGCTCAATGCAGCGCTTTATGCCTGTGGTGATCTGGATAAGGCGACACAGATGTGGTACGACATAACAAATGACAGAATACTCTCCAACAAAGATATAGACGAGGACAACAGAAATAAGTGGTTTGAGTCCATCAAGGAGAAGCTTACGACCATAGACAATCCGGTCATTCAGAGTGCTATAGAGTGTATAGGACTTGACGCGGTGGCAAAGGGAATGAAGATAAAGGATGGATTTTTCTCAAGGGAAGGACTCATGGATATACTGGAAAATTCACCTGTGTTGACCGGGGTATCCAACAGCAAGATGAGCTGTTATGCGACCTGTCTCAATGTGGAGGGTAAGCCCACACCTGAGAGATTTCAGCTTGCAGGCATGGAGCCTTCAGAGATAGAGCGTATACTTCTGGCGTCATCTGCGATACCGGTTATATTTCCGATGGAAACTATAGATCAGACTAAGTATTATGACGGTGGATTTTTCCTCGGCGGTGATAATGTGCCGATACAGCCGCTTTATGATGAGGGATACCGCAAATTTGTGGTGGTTCATCTGGATGCGCGGAGGACTGACAGATATGACGATGCAGAGATGATACACATCTATCCATCCGTGCCGCTCGGCGGAGCCATAGACGGAATGCTGGATTTCTCACCGGAGGGGGTGGAAAAGAGGATAGCCCAGGGATATGATGACGCGAGGGCTGTCCTGGTGCGGTACTTCGGACTCAGGGAGAAGATAACGGAACATGAGAATCAGTCAGGTGCGTCACTGTATTTCACACGGCATGGACAGACGGTGTGGAACGTGGAAAACAAGATATGCGGTGCCACAGACATAGAACTCACAGAGCTTGGACACAGACAGGCGGAGGAGCTTGGTGAGATCATAAAGAATGGCGGATATCATATAGATGAGATATTGTATTCTCCTCTGGTCAGAGCATCTGAGACCGCAAGGCATATATCTGAGATCACCGGGATCCCGATGAGGGCGGAGGAGAGACTCAGGGAGCAGTGCTTTGGTAAATACGAGGGAACCGCCAGAGATGGAGCGATATTTGCAGAGGCGAAGACACATTTCCTGGATCACTATGAAGGCGGTGAGACTATGGTGCATCTGTGCCAGAGAGTCTACAATCTGCTAGATGAACTAAAAGCGGAGTCCCAGGGAAATGGCAAAACATATCTGCTTGTTGCACACAATGGAATTTCAAGGATAGTGCAGTCATATTTCAATGATATGACAAATAAGGAATTTGCCGCATTTGGAATAAAGAACTGCGAAGTCCGGGAATATAGATTCAGATAAAAAAGAGAAGTGTAATTTTTATGGGGGGGAAGGACCATAGAAGTTACACTTTTTTTGTATTAAAAGATATATGTTGAGGCACTTGGTATATGATGAGTACTTCGGAACTTTCATAATGATAAAAAGTATCATTATGAAAGTTGACAGGGAAAAAGATCTGTGCTATTAAATATATGAACAGTTATTCATATGTTTAATTAAATGCTGCGATAAGTGCTATAGGCGGTTTCTGAAAAATCATATTGCGATTTTGTGTATAGCGTCAGATGAAAAAAGGAGAGAATTATGGGAGAAAAAAGTTTCTTGAAGATCAGTGGAATAAGAAAAAGCTTTGGCTCAGGTGAGAACAGGACAGAGGTTCTAAAAGGGATTGATTTTGAAGTCGCAAAGGGGGAGTTCTGTGTATTACTCGGACCATCCGGATCGGGAAAATCCACACTGCTCAATATAATAGGAGGAATTGACAGCCCGGATTCGGGTTACATATCCATAAACGGGGAAAAGACAGGGGACATGGACGAGAAGACATTGACAAGATACAGGAGAAAGCATCTCGGATATGTATTTCAGATGTACAATCTGATTCCAAACCTCAATGTGAAGGAGAATGTAGAAGTCGGTGCTTATCTGAGTGATGATCCGCTGGATGTGGACGAGCTCCTCAAGACACTTGGGCTATATGAGCACAGACACAAACTTCCAAATCAGCTTTCCGGTGGACAGCAGCAGAGGACATCGATAGGCAGAGCCATCGTGAAGAATCCGGATATACTTCTGTGTGATGAGCCGACGGGAGCACTGGACTACAATACCTCCAAGGAGATCCTTAAGCTGATAGAGGATGTCAATCAGAAGTACGGCAACACCATAATCATGGTAACCCACAATGATGCCATCAAGAACATGGCGGACAGAACAGTAAAACTCAGGGATGGGATGATAAGACGCAACGTAGTCAACGAGAACAAGATATCTGCGGCTGATCTTGACTGGTAAAAGGATGACGTTCGATCGGAAAGGGGACTAGGTATGAAGAATCCATTGTGTAGGCGAATTCCGAAGGAGCTCAAAGATGACTTTGGAAAATATATAGTAATATTCCTGTTCATGGTGATAACCACGGGAATGGTGTCCGGTTTTCTTGTTGCTGGAGAAAGCATGAAACAGACATACGATCAGAGCTTTGACAAATACAATGTTGAGGATGGACACTTTGCCCTGAACAGTGAGGCGACTGACGATATGAAGAAAGCTATCGAGGACGAGGGTGTAACTCTTTATGATATGCCATACTATGACCTTGATATGAGCATAAAAAAATCAGATGGTAAAACTGATAATACTTCGACAGATGGTGAAAGCAGGACACTGAGAATATTTGAGGTCAGACATGAGGTAAACAGGATGTGTACAATGAAAGGCAGCCTGCCAGACAGTGATGATGAGCTTGCCATTGACAGAATGTTTGCTGAGAACAATGACATTGAGATCGGGGACGAACTTGAGGTCGGTGGCAGGGATTACAAGGTGTGCGGATATGTGGCATTATCTGACTACAGTACAATGTTCCAGAATAACAATGACACAATGTTCGATGCCACTATATTTGGTGTCGCTGTTGTGACTGGAACTGAATTTGACAGGCTGCCTGAAAATGGCAGGGAATGGTCCTATGCCTGGAAATATAACGACGGCATGCCCGATGACGAGAAAGAAGAGAAGAAGCTTGCCGATGATCTGTTAAAGACGGTATACACTCAGGCAATGATGAATGGGATCACAGTCGACACCTTTATCCCGAGATATCAGAATCAGGCCATCAACTTTACCGGGGAGGATATAGGCAGCGATACTGAGATGATGAAGTGGTTCGAATATATCGTCATCGTGATACTTGCGTTCATATTTGCCGTTACCATCAGCAACACTCTGACAAAGGAGGCGTCTGTCATTGGAACTCTTCGCGCGTCAGGATATACAAAGAGGGAACTGCTCATCCACTACATATCACTTCCTGTCATAGTTACATTTGTGGCATCGATAGTTGGAAATATACTGGGGTATACATGCTTTAAGGATATGGGGGCGCAGCTGTATTATGACAGCTACTCGCTGACAAAGTACGAGACTATCTGGAATGCGGATGCATTTGTCCTGACTACGGTTGTACCATTGATAATCATGCTGGTTGTAAATTTACTGGTGGTGAACAACAAGTTGAAGCTGTCTCCGCTTAGATTTTTGAGACATGATCTCAGCAGATCGAGACGAAAGAAGGCAGTAAAACTTCCGCACTGGAAATTTATGACAAGATTCAAGACCAGGGTGATACTTCAGAATATCCCTGGATATGTGGTCATGCTCATAGGAATATATTTTGCACAGGTCCTTATGATGTTCGGGCTGATGCTCAATCCTTTGCTGGAGCACTACCAGGATGAAGTGCTGGACAATATGCTGGCTGCGCATCAATATGTACTTGATTCACAGGTTGAGACTTCTGTTGATTCGGCTGAGACTTACTGCGTAAAGACACTCAAGACCACAGGGGATATCGACGATGAGATCATGGTGTATGGAATCCATGAGGACAGCAGATATTTCCCGAGGAAGTTAAAAGATGGAGATGTTCTTGTCTCGGATGGCTATGCGGATAAATACAGGCTTTCAGATGGAGATGAGATCAAGCTCAAGGAAAACTATGGGGATGATATTTACAAATTCAAACTGACGGGTTCAGTCAAGTATCCATCCACGCTGGCGATATTCATGACAGAGGATGATTTCAGACAGACGTTTGGACTGGATGAAGGATACTTCACAGGTTATTTTTCGGACGAAGAACTGACGGACATCAGCGACCATGTTGTGTCCGAGATTACAAAGGATGATCTGATAAAGGTATCGAGACAGCTCAAAAAATCTATTGGAAGCATGTTCTACATAGTCATAGCATTCTCACTTTTGATGTTCATGCTGCTTGTATACCTGCTCACAAAGCTCATAGTTGAGAGAAACACGATCTCAATATCAATGGTGAAGATACTTGGATATGACGGCAGGGAGATAGGAAAACTGTATCTGTCGTCCACAACGATCATGGTGGCGGTGGTGACAGTGATAGACATTCTGCTCAGCTATGTATCTCTTAAAGTCATATACAGAACAATGCTCACGGAAATGCTCAGTGGATGGCTTCCGATATACATGGCTCCGTGGATATTCCCATTTATGTTTGTCCTCAGCTTTGCATGCTATCTTGTTATAGCGCTGATGCAGATGAAGAAGATAAAGAAGATCCCGATGGACGAGGCACTGAAAAATGTAGAGTAGCACGTGTGATCGGACTATGGCATTATAATAATGGCAGTTAAGGAGAATTTTATCCTTTTTACTGTCTGAAAGGGAGTAAAAGATACACAAATGAAAGACTTTGTATCTTATCCCCTGTATTTCAGACGGAATCAGGATAAAATTCTCCTTTTTATCGCGATATTCGCATCATTGTGAAAAACAAATCGTTTTAGACGCTGTACCTACAGGCTCGTTAGATATTTCCTGTCACGGTGACTACCGCAGTTCCAGGCGTTGTCGTTATGACTCCTGTGGCTGCATTTTGGGCAAATGTAGCTGCAGGAACAGTTATCTGCCCTGCAACCGTTGCAAAAGCTCCGGTTGTCTCGTTGTAGGTGTAGTTAGTGGTCTCAGTCCATGCATTTCCGTTGTATGTCACAGAAATGTTGCGGAGAACCGGATTGAAGGTGTCTGTGATCGTCACGTTATCAACCACGGCTGCTTCAGTGTTTCCGTAGTTCTCAATGACAAATGTGTATGTCAGCTGACCGTTTGCCGGAACGATACTTGGACTGACTGACTTTGTGATCGTGAGATCCGGTGAAGCGACAGGAGATACTGTTTCCGTTGCAGTTATAGGATCTGCAAGTCCTCCGCCGGTGATGGTCACGGTGTTGACAACAGAGTCCTCATTGCCACGAGGTGTAAAATCATTGGTTGAAGCCTCATATATGATAGTAGCATTTCCTCCTGCCGGAACAGATATTCCGGTAATGGCAAGAGGTGGACCTGCTGTGACTGCCGGCGGTGTTGAGAGCGTGCCATTTGTATAGTATCTGACAGATCCTGCAATATAGTTCAATGGATAGATTGTATTTGCTCCCACTGTGTAAGCTCCGAGATTATCTGTGAGCGTGAGGTTTGTGAGTGCCAGCGTGCCCGTGTTCACCAGACTCACCACATATGTGATCTTATCTGGCGTTCTGTAAGTGTCAACGACCGCGGTCTTGGATGCGGTAAGGACATCAACGATTTCTCCGGTTATGATATTGGAATTGGTGGATCCTCCGTTGTATGACAGAGTTGCCTGATTAGTGAATGTTGCCATTACTTTACCTCCGTGATATGTTGTGATGAGACTGTTTAAGTCTCTTCTATAGAATATGATAAATGCGGCTGGCAGGTTACATATAATGTTGGGCAGAAGAGGGGGAATGTGTTATACTTAACCTAATTACGCGTAATGGTTATAATGGTTATCAAAGCTTTGAACTTGAATAACAAGATGCGCATAGGGAGGCCGCATATGCGATCAAAAGAGAGAAAAAGAATATTGGCATTTGTGGCTGCGCTTGCTGTATGTACCGGTACTGTGTTTGAGGGGCTGACATCCGGAGCTGGTCAGGTATATGCAGATTGCGATAAACGGAGCAGTATTCAGCAAGGTGCCTCTGAAGGTATACCAGTGAAAATGGTTGACAGCGTGGACGAGCTGGATGAGGCCATGGACGAAGCAGGGATGGTAAAACCTGAAGATCTGGGAAAAAGTGGATACACAGCAGAAATAGGTGGCGAGCTGGCAGGATATGATGTAGGCGGTGACACAAAAGCACAGTCAGAATACAGCCTCAGACGAATAGTGTTATTTGCCGATGAGGTGAGCGATGACTATGGTGCTTCTGATATAATATGCTATGACAAATATGATTATTACATATTTGGATTTGACACTGAACAGGACACAGAGCAGGCATACCGGCAGATGGTAGCGGATTATGGCAGCGACAAATGTATGCTGGATGAGATAATGCATGCGGATGATATACTGGCGGACAGCGGCACATCTACCAGCCCATATACGGCAGTGAGTTGGGGAACGGAATATATGGGCATGGATACCTTGAAAGCGAGCGTGTCATCGTACAGTGTGGAAGCCAGGGTGGATGTGGCGGTCATAGATACAGGAGTGAACGATTCAAATACCCTCTTTGAGGGAAGGATAGATAAGACGGCGAGCAGGAATTGCTATGACAGTGACAACATCGGGGATTACAGTGACAGTCTTGGCCATGGGAGCCATGTAGCGGGGATAATTGCGGATGCCACGCCAGACAATGTCAGACTCACAATATTGAAGTGCTTCTCCGACAGCGGAACTACATCCGGAACGGTTATACAGAAGGGTATAATGGCAGCCATCGATCAGGACGTTGACGTGATAAATATGAGCGTTTGTTTCTATGGGGATAATGCGAAAGAGGATACAAAGGTCATAATAGATGGCTTCATAGCAGAGGCGAAAAAACGCAGCATAGTCATGTGTGTTGCTGCGGGGAATGCGGGCAGAAATGGATCTCCGATGGATGTCGAGGGTAATTCCTATCCGGCAGACAGGGAGGATGTGATAACTGTGTCCGCGCTGCAGAAGCTGACAGCAGGTGATACAGATGGTGCGGGCGATACAACGGTGAAAGTTGACAATACCACAGTGAAGTTTGCCTCGGGATACTCGTATTACGGTGACAAGGTCGATTTCTCTGCGCCGGGAAGTGCCGTGAGGTCGGCATGGAAGGATGGCGGATACAGATCAAATACGGGAACATCCATGGCGTCACCTCACATCGCGGCGGCAGCAGCCTATGTCAAGATGGCGGAGCCTGAGCTCACAAATTACGAGCTAAAGGCGAGACTTATAGAGTACAGCGTAGATCTGGGCGATGCCGGCAAGGATATTTACTGTGGATATGGCTGCCCGTACATGGCTGACTATTTCCGGAACGTGTATGATGATGGATCCGATATCGCTCCGGGAAAATGTACTGTCACAAGGGCTGACAATACCTCTTCGGGCATCAAAGTATTCTGGGATCAGGCAGAAAATGCGGACGGTTACATGGTGTACCGCAAGGAGGTTGGTGTTGGGTATCATTGTATAGCGGTAGTGAATGGGGAAACTTTCGCATATGAGGACAATGATGTACAGCCGGGAACGTACTATAGATACGCGGTAAAGGCCTGTAGAGGTGAAAAACTGGGTTCATGTGCGGGAACATTTCTCACAATCAGACTTGCAACACCAAATGTCGCAGCGAAGAATGTGAAGGGCGGAATAGAGGTTGCATGGAGCAAGACGGCAGGCGCCCAGGGGTACAGGATATACCGGAAAAAGAAGGGAACGTCTTCCTGGTCGGTGTATAAGTCAGTCAAAGCCGGAACGTGTTCAATGATGGATACGGGAGCCAGCCCGAACGCCACATATATTTACACGGTGAAAGCATATCACAGCTATGTGTGGAGCTCTTATAGTTCTGGCGGGGCATCGGCGTATAGAGTGCCAGATGCTACATTTGTATCGGTGAGGTCTGATGCTAAAAGGTCTGTGTATGTAAAGTGGAAAAAGCTTTCCGGTATCACGGGATATCAGTTGCAGAGAAGCTATGATGCCTCATTTGGCGAATACAGGGCGGTTAATCTTTCCGGCAGTGCGATGGACAGAACAATGAAATATCTTACGCCCGGTAAGACCTGTTATGTCAGGATAAGGTGTTATAAAAAGTCAGGCGGAAAAGTATATTATGGTGCCTGGAGCACAGTGAAGAAGATAAAAGTCAGGTAATTATGATTATATTATAGAAGACAGAAGGCAGGATATATGGCAGAAAATAAAGATATGGAGAACTACAGGGCAACCTCCGCAGAGGAGGAAGAGGATTATTTTGACAATGTTGAGCTTGAACTCGACTACAGCATAAGTGTGACCGAGGGCTCTGTTGAACTGAAGAAAGACAGCATAAAAGAACAGAAGAAATACATGAGAGACAGCCATGGCGATATGGATGATGAGGAGTTCCTTCAGAACATGCAGCTTGTGAACAATGATGAGGCATACCTCACAAGGGCTGCAAAACGGCTTGAGGTGTATGAACATCAGAAGAAAAATCCGTATTTTGGAAAGGTCACGTTCAGATACGATGATGAAGGAGATGTCATTCCATTTTATATAGGAATGGCTGGATATGAGTCGGATATGAACAATGAACAGCTTATATACGACTGGCGTGCCCCGGTATCTTCTATGTATTATGCATATGAGAAGGGACCGGCGTCATACACGGTGAACACGGAGGATATGGGCAGTGAGAAGTTCACAGGGCATATAATTGAGAAGAAGCAGTTCGTTATCGTAAATGGAAAACTCAGGGAGGCTGTGGATACCGATGCAAATATAAATGATGTCATACTGCTTGAGGCTCTCGGCGGAAACAGCAGTGTGAAGATGAAGAGTGTGGTTGCGACAATACAGAAGGAACAGGATGCTATCATAAGAAATAGAACGGCATACAACCTGATTGTTGACGGCAGGGCAGGAAGCGGCAAGACCGTCATCGCCATGCACAGGCTCGCCTGGCTGCTCTACAATTACAAGTCGCTGGACAGTGACAAGGTCATGATACTTTCACCGAATAGTATATTTGGAGATTATATATCGGATGTGCTCCCGGAACTTGAAGAAAACAGTGTGCCGGAGAAGGAATTTGACAGTCTCCTTGAGGAGCTTTTGTATATAGATGAGGAGTATGAGACAAAGCTTGAACAGTCCGAGTTCATCATAGACAGCGGGGATCAGGAGAACCAGAGGATAAGGAACCTAAAGGTCAAGTCATCCATAGGATTTTATGACAGGTTTAATGAATTCTTGGAGAGGTATGTTTCAGAGATAAAGTTCAGAACGTTCCACTACCAGAAAGTGGAGTACACAGGCGATGACATATCAGCCATGTTCAACGGAAGATTTTCAAGGAAGCCGGTGTATGAGAGATTTGAAAATATAGCTTATTTTATAGTGGACAGAGTCGAGGATAATTCTCCGAAGGAATTCCCGGAGGAGAAGAAAAATAATCTTGCAAGGCAGATACAGAAACAGATGGTCAATCTGTTTGCGGAGAGAAATCTAGTGAAGCTATATGTGGATTTTCTTGCAGAGATGGAGCCGGAATATCCGGGGATATCAGAGTACAAAAATGAATACGGGAAGATATGTTATGAGGATATACTTCCGATACTTTATCTTCAGGTATATTTCTATGGATGCAATACCTACAACAATATAAAGCATCTAGTCATAGATGAGATGCAGGACTACACGATATTCCAGTACGCGATTTTAGACAGGATATTTGGATGTAAAAAAACTATCCTGGGAGACCGCTATCAGGTGCTTTTCTATAATCCGGAAGAGACTGTGGTAGATGTCCTCACGAAGATATTTGCAAAGAGAAACGGCCAGGGTGGTTATGAGCTCATGGAGCTTTCAGAGTCGTACAGATCCACGGCGGAGATCACGGAGTTCTGCAATAATATACTCGGCGACGAGGGTATAGGCGGAAATACAGTGGAGAGGCATGGCAGGGTGCCGGAGGAGATACAGTGCGGATCCCTGGATGAGGCTGTGGAATTTATAAATGACAAGCTGAGCTACGGAGATATGGATGCGTACGACAATATAGCCATTTTGACAAATGACGAGGCGGATGCGTACGAGGTGTACAGGCAGTTATCCGAGTACACTGAGGTGACACTAATCACAAACCAGTCAGTGGTATATTCTGGAGGTGTGGTCGTGCTTCCAAAGTTCCTTGCGAAGGGAATGGAATTTGACGCGGTGTACGTCATGACGGATGGAACTTATAAGAACAGTATGGTGACAAGACATACACATTATATTGCATGTACGAGAGCTTTGCATGAGCTTTATGTTATCGATGTGATGCAGAGTGAGTGATATAGTTACAGAGATACAATATAGAGAAAAGTTATACGGCATTTTCGCTTTGAGTGAAGATGCCGTATTATTATGCGGGCAACGAGCCAAAGTCTGTGCTTGCAATTTGTGCAAATTGTGCAAAAATTACATAATAACACAAATAACACACTTTTATTGTTGCAGAACACACAAATAAATGCTATTATCAAGGAAACGAGGAAACCAGGAATAGTTTTTAAGTTTCCTGAGAATGTTCAGTATGTACAGGGACGTGATGGATACCTGTGGACAGGAGGGTGTTATGGACGGAGAAACACAGCAGCAGTTACGGCTTAGAATATACGAGGCGACCATAGAAGAGTTCCGTGAGAAGGGGTTCAAATTCACCATGGACGATATGGCAAGACGCCTTGGTGTGAGCAAGAAGACAATATATCAGGTTGTGAGAGACAAGGAAACATTGTTCTTTGACACAGCGACATATATATATGAGCAGATTAAGAGAAGTGAGCAGGCGGTAATGGATGACGACAGCCTGACCACGGTGGAGAAGATAAAGGCAATACTCATAGCCATGCCTGACAGCTACAGCGAGCTGGACTGGAGACAGATATATCAGCTTGAAAAATCGTATCCAAGGATATTTGCCAGGGTGAGAGTAATGATGGAGCAGCAGTGGGATAATACCATAGAGCTCCTGAGACGTGGAATTGACGAGGGAGTTATAAGAGATATTCCGATACCGGTTATCAAGACCATGTTCGAGGCCACACTTGAGAAATATATGGAGACTACAGTCCTGATAGATGCAGGACTTACATTTGACGAGGCGGTGCAGTATACACTGGATGTGCTTATGGATGGTATATCCTGTAAGGAGCAGAAATTGCTATGAATGAAGTGATTATCTGGAAATGAGGTCCATGGCCGGTTCAATTCACCGGGGTGAGATGGGCGGTATATATTAAAGACAGGAGGGTGTGCTATGGGAAAAAGATCTGAGGTTATATTTGGAAACAGGATGAGCAGTCAGGTAGTGAAAAGGGCGGAGAACTCCAGGGAGAGATTTGTCAGGAGATTCGGTGATGACAGTGATGTTGACTATCCGCTGGCAATTGTTAAAAATCCTTATATTGGAGATACTCTCGGCGTCTCCAACATTGTTATAGACAACGGAGCCAGTGACGATGCGGGTACTGGCGGCCGGGAGGATTTTGACCGTGACAAAGGAATCATAGTTGGAAATATCAGGATGGGATTTGGACACTACAGAATATCCATGGCGATAGCATCTGCGGCAAATCATTTGGGATATAAGCCATACTGGATGGATCTCAATTCCTACAGTGAGACCACAGGCGGAAAGGTCATAGAGGCACAGAACAAACTGTATTCTCTGGGCTCACGGATATCAGGAAAGAGTAAGGTCTTTAATAAAGCGGTGTGGGAGCCAATGAACTATGAGGGCTTCAGGAAGCTGTCATACAATGCCTCGGATCAGATGAATGCGGAGCTTATGACACCGGTGTTTGGAAATGTTCCAAAGGATATCCCACTTGTGGCTACACATGTGTGGCCGGCTCAGGCAGCAGTCCACGCAGGAATGAAGCATGTGGTAAACGCCATTCCGGACAACTGGCCTATGGCGCTCCACCTTGCGGAGGGAAGCCTTCATACGGTGCAGACAAGATCGGCATACCTCGGTTACAGGACGCTGAATGGAATGCAGGGGGATGAGGTGCTTAAGCCTATGCCCGGCGATTCCATCAGATACGTTGGACACTATATAGACCATGAGCTGGTGGCAGCCATAGAGGAGGACTGTGACAGGAGAATAGAGAGAAGAAAGAGAAAAGCACCGATGCGTTTCCTCCTCACCATAGGAGGAGCCGGAGCGCAGAAGGATATATTTGCAGCTATTATCAGGACGGCGCTTGCCAGCGTGAAGAAGGGCAACATGGTTCTGTACGTGAATCTAGGCGATTATATGAACGTATGGGAAGAGCTGGTGAGAGAGATACCAGCTATGGAGAGCCTTGTCACTACACATTTCGATGACTGGAGCGACACCACAGCATTTGCGGATAAGGCTCTTAAGGAAGAGGTGCACGGAATACACGCATTTTGCCACGAGAATATATATGAGGCTGTGTACTGCACTAACCTTCTCATGAGAAGCTGTGATGTACTCATAACGAAGCCGTCTGAGCTGGCCTTTTATCCAGTTCCTAAGCTGTTCATCAAGAGAGTTGGCGGGCATGAGCAGTGGGGCGCAATACACTCGGCGGAGATCGGAGATGGAACACTGGAGTGCCGTGACATACCACACACACTCCAGATGATGAAGCTGTTCATGCAGGATGACAGCATACTCACAGGCATGTGTGAGAACATAAAGCGAAACAAAGCGGACGGAATATATGACGGAGCGTATGAGGTAGTAAAACTGGCGATGAATATGAAGAACTGAGGCGTAAGGATTGCGGTCAGAATAATCAGCAGGCATGGATTAGCACTGCTTTTAAGGAGGGTTACATTATGTATAAGGTAAAGAAGAAAGAGACATTTATACCATCATCAAATGGCAAGGACAAGCTGCACGTTATCGTGTGGGAGCCACAGGGGGAGATAAGAGCGATACTTCAGATATCCCATGGAATGATAGAGCTGATAGACAGATATGATGAATTTGCAAGGTATCTTGCAGCAAAGGGCTTTGTGGTGGCAGGAAATGATCATCTGGGACATGGACTCACGGCGGCAAATATGGATGAACTTGGATATATGAATGCCTACGATGCGAGCAAGGCAATAGTCGCGGATCTTCATAGAGTCACTAGAAGTCTGAAGAAGGCATACAAAGGAGTACCGTTCTTCCTGATGGGACACTCTATGGGTTCATTTATGGCGAGACGATACATGAGTGACTACGGCTGGGATCCAAAATATCCGTCACCTTACACGGAGGGCTCAAGTGTGGACGGCTTTATCTGCATGGGAACTGGAAGTATGCCGGAGTATATGCTGCAGATCGGCAGACTTGTGCTGGAGCTTGAGAAGAGCCAGCATGGCGAGAGGTACAGGAGTACCCTCATGGAACTGCTTGCATTTGGAACATACAACAGGGGTATTCCAAAGACAACTATAGTGGATGGTGAAGTGAGAAAGAGGACAAATAAAGACTGGGTGAGCCGTGATCCGAAGCGCGTGGACGCATACGTGGATGATCCTCTGTGCCAGTTCTCATTTACACTGAAGGGCTACGAGACGCTCTTCAACACCCTTCACTATATACAGGAAGACAGAAATATCGCCAGGATACCGAAGAATGTGCCAGTTCTGTTCGTGTCCGGTGACAGTGATCCAGTGGGACACTACGGCAGGGATGTTCTGAAGCTTTACGAGCTATACCACAGAAGGGTGTCACACAATGTTGCATGCTATCTGTATGAGGACTGCAGGCACGAGATACTGAACGAGCTGTGCAGGGATAAGGTGTTTGACGATATTGACAAATGGCTGGAGACAAGGGTGGCAGATATAAAAGGTTAGGCCTTTAAGGAGGTTATATATGGGAGATAATACACAGCAGGGCGTGCCTGATGGTGGCCTTCAGAAAAGGACAAAGATAGCCTACGGAGTAGGGGCCGTGGGCAAGGATATGGTGTATATGCTGGTAGCCAGCTATATATTGTACTATTACAATTCGGTGCTCGGCGTCAGCTCGGTGTTTATAGGAACCGTGCTGATGGCGGCGAGGGTGTTTGATGCATTTAACGATCCGATCATGGGCATCGTGGTGGCAAAGACCAGAAGCAGATGGGGAAGATTCAGACCGTGGATATTCTCGGGAACTGTGCTGAACGCGGTGGTTCTCTATGCTATGTTCGCTGTGCCGGAGAGTATGGAAGCTGGTGGTATGAAGGTGTTCCTGACGGTGACATATTTCCTGTGGGGAATCACATACACGCTGATGGATATTCCGTACTGGTCCATGATCCCGGCCATCACTGAGCCGGGCAAGGAGAGGGAGAATCTGTCGGCGCTGGCAAGATCCTGCGCTGGCGTGGGTTCTGCCATACCTACTGTACTTACCATGATAGTGGTTCCAGCCATAAGTGGCGCAGCATTGGCGGTGGACAAGCTGAATATTACGGATTACCGTATCGGATTTAAGTGGTGGGCACTGCTGGTTGCAGTTGTATTTGTCATTTCAGAGACCATATGCGTGGCAAATGTAAAGGAGAAGAGTGACACTGCCCCAGAGGCTCATGGCATAGGGGAGATGTTTCATTCACTTGTGACAAATGACCAGGCACTGGCAGTAGTCATCACCATCGTGCTCGTAAATTCCGCACTCTATATAACAAGCAACCTTCTCATATATTTCTTCACATATGACATAGGAAGTGAGAGCGGATATGCGTTATTCTCCGCATTTGGCGGCGGCGCGCAGATACTGGCTATGATGTTCTTTCCACTTTTTAGAAAAAAGATGTCCAAGAGAAAACTGTTCGTACACTCTGTTGTATATGAGATCGTTGGCTATGTGATGTTGCTTGCCTGCAGCCTTGCAGGAGTTACACGCATGAACGTGGCCGGAGTGCCTTGCTGGTACGTTCTGTTCATACCGGGACTTCTGGTATTTGCGGGAAGCGGACTTCTCAACGTGCTGATAACTGTGTGTCTTGCAGACAGCATAGACTACGGAGAGTACAAGAATGGACAGAGGGATGAGAGCGTCATATGCTCCATGCAGACATTTGTCGTGAAGCTTGCGTCGGGAGTTGCAGTGTTTTTTGCCGGACTTGCCATCAAATGGGTGGGGCTCGTACAGTCAGCGGATGGAACATCGGAGGTCATAGAGCAGAGCACGGGAACCCTCATGGGACTTTCCATGATGATGACAGTTGTTCCGATGGTTCTTCTCATTATAGGACTGGTATTCTTCATTAGAAAATACAAGCTGACAGAGGAGCGGATGCAGGAGATCATGACAAAACTGAGATAGGAGAGGGGCGATATATATTATTAGGAGGAACCGTTATGATCAGATATATAGAAGAAAATCAGGTATTCATACTGGAGACAAAGTCAACTCAGTATGCCATGTGTGTGCGCCCAGATGGACACCTTGAGCACCTGTATTATGGTGGCAGGAGTCAGGATGGCGGAGATCTGAATACTGTGGGCCTTTGGGATGCGGCACGTGACAGAAGTCTGTTCGAGACCGGCAATGCCATAGCGCTAGGCGGTGGCCTCACACTTGAGAATATGCTGCAGGAGTTGTCATCGACTGGCAAGGGGGATGTCAGCGAGCCGTTTGTCTGCATGACTCATGCAAATGGAAGTACGACCTGCGACTTCGTGTACGAATCTTACGAGATAAAGAACGGCAGGGATGAGCTTGAAGGACTTCCTTGTGCAGTGGAAAGTGGTGGAATGGGCGAAGGCACTGGTGTGGCTGATGAAGTGACACAGCTCATTGTAACCCTGCGGGACACATTCTACAGACAGAAGCTTGAGCTTATATATGTCACATGGGATGACTGTGACGTGATAACTAGAAGCGCCAGACTGACAAATGAAAGTGATGATGTAGAGCGGGTGGACAGACTTATGTCCACGCAGATCGACATGAGAATGTACAAGGAATATGACATGATACATTTCGGAGGAGCATGGGCAAGGGAGATGCACAGGTCGGAGCACCCTGTACGGCAGGGAAAGGTGGCTGTCTCATCATCAACCGGAACCTCCGGCAGCAGGGCAAATCCATTCTTCATGGTGGCGGAGCACGGTTGTTCTGAGGAACATGGTGAGTGTTACGGTTTCAATCTCATATACTCAGGTGACCATATGGAGAGCTGTGAACAGAATTCCTATGGGCGTATGAGAATCATTGGCGGAATCAATCCGGAAGGGTTTACATTTGTACTTGAGCCGGGAATGTCGCTCCAGTCGCCAGAGGCAGTTATGACATATTCAGATACAGGATTTGGCGGGGTAAGCAGCCGTATGCATGCGTTTGTCAGAAGGCATATAGTCAGAGGCCTTTGGGCAGACAAGGAGAGACCGGTTTTGCTGAACAGCTGGGAGGCTGCTTATTTTGATATAAATGAGAAGAAACTCTTGAAGCTTGCAAAGGAGGCAAAAAAGTGCGGCATAGAGCTGTTCGTCATGGATGACGGATGGTTTGGGCACAGGGATGATGACACATCCTCACTTGGGGACTGGCAGGAGAATCTCCGCAAGCTTCCGGGAGGAGTAAAGCAGCTTGCGGATAAGATAAATGCACTTGGACTGGAATTTGGCATATGGGTTGAGCCTGAGATGGTGAACGAGGATAGTGACCTCTACAGGGCGCATCCAGAGTGGGCGGTCAGAGTGCCGGGACAGAGTCATGCCGAGGGACGTCATCAGATGCTGCTGGATCTCACTAACAAGGACGTGAGAGATCATATAGTGAACTCTATGACGAAGGTGTTCTCATCTGCGAATATTTCATATGTTAAGTGGGATATGAACAGGATCATGTCGGATCGTTACAGCCAGACGCTGCCATCTGACAGGCAAGGCGAATTTGGACATAGGTATGTGTTGGGACTCTACGATATCATGGGAAGGCTTACGAAGCGTTTCCCTGAGATACTGTTTGAGGGATGTGCCGCCGGGGGCAACAGATTTGATCTCGGCATACTGTGTTACATGCCGCAGATATGGGCAAGTGACGATACGGATGCCAGGGAACGGCTTGAGATACAGACTGGTTACAGCTATGGCTATCCTATGTCGGTCGTCAGCAGTCATGTGTCGGGATGTCCGAATCATCAGACGCTCAGGGTTACTCCGCTTGAGACAAGATTCGGAGTAGCGGCATTTGGAGTGCTGGGCTATGAGTGCAACCTGTGCGATATGAAGAAGAAAGATCTTGAGGCTATAAAAGAGCAGGTGGAGTTCTACAAGAAACACAGGCGTACACTTCAGTTCGGTGAGTATCACAGGATTGAGAATGGCACGGTGTCAGAACTAAAGAGAAATGTGTACCAGTTTATGACGGTGGCGCAGGATGGCTCAGATGCAGCAGCCTGCTATTATGAGGGCCAGGTGATACCGAATTACACTTACAAGCACCTGAGAACAAAAGGACTTGATGAAAATGCTGTGTATGTCCTGGAGGGCAGAAATCTGCAATACAGCGTAAAAATTATGGGAGATCTCATCAACATGGTGACACCGGTTCATGTAAAGCCGGATTCTCTGACTCAGAGTGCGATAGACAAAGTGGTTAAACTGCCCGGCGAGAAAGAATGCGTGAAAGCGTCCGGTGCGGTGTTTAACCGTGTCGGAGTGAACCTTGCGCCTGGTTTTGCGGGAACGGGATACAACGACCAGACGGCTCTATGGACGGAGCATGGACTGAGATTATATACCTTCACTAGACAGTGACGTATATTACAACATGCACATACTGACCGAGGCGTTGAAAAAAACTTATATTTTAAAAACAGTGGAAATACTATCTAAAATGTGTTATTTTATTCTTATAGAGAACAGTTCCTGATAGAAGATAATATGTATATCAGCAATAGATATTAATGGGGCGGTTCTTAATAAATGTCTACAAATGCTAGAAGGAGGACTATACAATGAGTGATAAGCGTAACACATGGCAGAAACAGGTCATTTATTCTGTTATAAAAGAGCTCAAGACTCATCCTACAGTCCAGAGTCTGATAGATGAACTGGAAAAGAGAGGGTACAAGATCGGCAAATCAACAGTGTACCGGGTGCTTTCAGATGCGGTTGATGATGGAATTGTCATGAATGTATATTCTGGGGACAAGATGGAGCACTACGATGGCAACACGGAAAATCATTACCATATAAGATGCAAAGTGTGTGACAGGATATATGACAGTGAGTTACCATATCAGGATTCTATCACACATATGGGAGTGGAGGCTGACAGTGAATTTGTCATATTGTCCCACAACTTGGAATTTATCGGAATCTGTCCGAACTGTAAGGACAGCCTGAAGAGTTTGTGATCATTTGCTCAAAAAACTGCAGTCCGTATCTGACACGGACTGCAGTTTTTGCCTTAAAAATGGGATCTTGCTGATCAATCATCCTTCTTTTTCTGTGAGATTATATGGGCAAGCTTGATGTCCCTGTTGGTGTAATCCTGCGCAGCGGGCCTGACTGGTTCCGCTGATACCGGGGAAAATACCTGGAAACTTGATCTCGTCGTATTCTTTGCCTGTTCAGCATTCCCTGATGGCTCAGGCGGGGAGACAGGTTTTGCCTGTTCGGCTGGGATGTGGGATGCGGCTGCCAGACCTGGTTTTGCGCTTATTGGGTCCACTCTCGGATTGCTTATAACGGTGCGGTTGGTTGACGGCCTTACAACATTCATGCCAAGTATAGACTTTTTATTGCGCATGGCTCTCTGTTCTTCCTCAGATATATCGGATTTCTCCATGGTCTGCTTCTCATTTTCCTTTGAAATTATATCGTCTATAACAGAGTCATCATCAGCCTCTTCGGTTGCCTTTGATACCTTGTCGTAAGCCTCGGCTACTTTTCGGTCAAATGCAGCGCGAATCTCGTCAGGTGTTCGGTCAAATGCCGAATCATTCTCAGGTGAGTATGGCTCCCCGTCAGCGAAAGCACTGTCAGCATCCGGATCGTAGGTGCTTGCATCCTTTGAAAAGGCGGAGTTGACGTCCTGAGAGCCCTGTTCAAAAGCTGAATCCTTGCCTAGGTCAGGGATGTCTTCCTGAATAGAGGCATCATCATCCGTGGATATATCAGATCCACCTTCATCGTTAAGTTCATCGGTTTCGGCGTCACCGTCCGTATCAATGTATTCCTCTGCTGGTTCAAAGAAAATCGGATCTATATTAAGCTTAAAGTCGACCTCTGAGTGGCCGACCTCTATTCCGCAGTCATTGTACAGCTTTGTGGAATAGCAGTTTTTAAGTTTTTCGATAAGCTCTGTGTCATCATATTTAAGCTGCTCAAGAATATTTGCGATGATGAGTCCCTGAAATTCGTCAGTCCAGCCGTCCTCAAGCTTGACCGTTATTCCGAGCTTCATGCTCTTTATGGCCATGCAGATCACGCCCCTTGAGCCGTCCTTCATTATCAGGTCCGGATTTTGGTTAATATAATAGGAAGGTGTGCCGTAGTCGTTGATCTTCTCAGGGTATTTGTGGATACATGAGAAGTTGTAGTCTATGATGTCTCTGAGCTCCCCGGACATACTGAACGGATCCATGAGCTTGGCGTAGGACATGGCGATGCTTCTGAGCGGCAGCGCAAATACAGGAACACCGCAGCCGTCGATACCCAGACCAATCTTGTAGGTCGGGGTCTGGCTCAGCATTGATATGAAGTTTATTATCTGCTGCTGGACAGGTGAATCCTTCAGGTAGTATCCGTCCGGCTTACCTGTCAGTTCACGCTGAAGAAGCATAAGGCTGAAATGTTTGCCGGAGCAGCAGTGCTGGAGCTTGCTCTGTCCCTGCCTTGGATGGAGCTTTGACCTGTCTGTAAGCTTAGCTGCAAGGGCAGAAGCCGATGTGGAGCTGCATGGCTTCATGATCATGTCATCCGGATTCAGACCGGTCTTTCTCGCTATCTCTTCGAGAACAAATATGTGGTGGTTACTGCCCCAATGGGATGAGTTAAACATGGCAACATCCTCATCCGTGAGGTTGAATCTTCTGTGAAGTCCGGCCAGAAGTGTAGGCAGGACCTGTATAGGTTTGCTGGCTGATCTCATGTAGGTCTGTTTCTCGATATCGCCCAGATAGGCTACGGTATCGCCGGTGGAAGACACTATGGCGATCGAGCCGCGGTGGACATTCTCAACAATATTACCGCGATATTCTTTTATAAGTACTTCTGACATATATGATTACTCCTTATAAATACTTTTCTTATGTTTAGTGCTGCTTATGGGATAGTATAATACAAAACTGCGGTATTGATACGCTTCCCACTCGCTTATTATACACTCAAATATTGTCGAATGGAAAGTTTAAGTGCTTTATAACTAAAATAAATATCCATATATTGACAAATTCCATCAAGAAAAAATATATACTGGGTAAAAAATGTTTAAAAAAATCGGAAAATGCGCATTCTTTTTGTGAAAATGCATAAAAAACTTTGATTATTATAAAAAGAATGGTATAATGATTTTATAATTTTGCATGGAGAGGTGACTTACATGATTAAAAAAGAGATGATCGCCATGCTTCTTGCGGGCGGACAGGGCAGCCGTCTTGGGGTTCTTACATCCAAGCTTGCCAAGCCAGCCGTAGCATTTGGCGGCAAATACAAGATAATCGATTTCCCACTGAGTAACTGTATCAACTCGGGGATTGACACAGTAGGTGTACTTACACAGTACAGACCACTCAGACTTAACCAGCACATAGGAATAGGTATTCCATGGGATCTGGATAGAAACATAGGCGGTGTTACAGTTCTTCCGCCATATGAGAAGAGCAACAACAGCGAATGGTATACCGGTACAGCGAATGCCATTTATCAGAATATCGAGTTCATCGATTACTATAATCCGGATTATGTACTCATACTTTCAGGAGATCATATATACAAGATGGATTATGAGCATATGCTCGAATATCATAAATCCATGAATGCGGATGTAACGCTTGCAACATATCAGGTTCCTTGGGAGGAGGCAAGCAGATTCGGAGTCGTTATAACAAACGATGATGGAATCATCTCCGAGTTCGAGGAGAAGCCAGAGAATCCTAGAAGCAATAAAGCTTCCATGGGTATCTACATATTCAACTGGAAGATCCTGCGTGAGGCACTCGTCACAATGAAGGATCAGCCTGGATGCGATTTCGGTAAGCACATCATTCCATACTGCCATGAGAATGGCAACAAGATTTGTGCATATGACTTCAAGGGCTACTGGAAAGACGTAGGAACTCTTGGCTCATACTGGGAGGCCAATATGGAGCTGGTTGATATAGTTCCTGAGTTCAACCTCTATGAGGAGTTCTGGAAGATATATACAAAGACAGACGCAATACCACCTCAGTACATAGATGAGTCAGCGAAGGTGACAAGGTGTATCATCGGAGAGGGAACCGAGATATATGGTACTGTGGAAAACTCAGTTATAGGATCATGTGTAACAATAGGAGAGGGTGCGGTCGTTAAGGATTCAATTATCATGAATGGGGTTACGATCGAGGCCGGAGCTTACATTGAAAAGGGAATTATAGCTGAGAATGTAAAGGTTGGAGCAAATGCCAAGCTTGGTGTTGGAGAAGAGGCTGTCAATGAGATGAAACCTAATATCTACGCATTTGGCCTTGTAACTATAGGTGAGAACTCCGTTATACCTGAGGGCGTAACGATAGGTAAGAACACTGCTATATTTGGAGACACAGATTCATCTGATTATCCGGACGGACAGCTCCCAAGTGGCGGTAGTATTATAAAGGCAGGTGAGTAGACATGAGAGCATTAGGAATTATTCTGGCAGGTGGTAACAGCAATAAGCTGGGAGATTTATCAGCTAAGAGAGCCGTTGCAGCTATGCCTATCACAGGAAGTTACAGAGCAATCGATTTCGCACTTTCCAATATGACGAATTCTCATATACAGAAGGTAGCGGTATTTACACAGTACAATACGAGATCACTGAACGAGCATCTGAACTCAAGCAAGTGGTGGGATTTCGGAAGAAAGCAGGGAGGTCTGTTTATATTCACTCCTACCATTACAGCAGCGAACAGCTACTGGTACAAGGGAACAGCGGATGCACTTTATCAGAATATCAAGTTCCTCAAGGAGAGCCATGAGCCATATGTAGTTATCGCATCAGGTGATGGAATCTACAAACTGGACTACAATAAGGTTCTCGAAGAGCATATAAGCAATGGTGCAGACATCACAGTAGTATGTAAGGATATGGCACCGGGCGAGGATGACATCAACAGATTTGGTGTTGTCAAGATGAACGACGATGGACGCATCATTGACTTCGAGGAGAAGCCGCTTGTTGCAGGAACTAACACCGTTTCTATCGGTGTATATGTAATAAGAAGAAGACAGCTCATAGAGCTCCTTGAGACATGCGCCAACGAGGGAAGAAATGACTTCGTAAGAGATATTCTCGTGAGATATAAGGGCGTCAAGAGAATATACGGATACAAGATGGATACTTATTGGAGAAATATAGGAACAAAGGAATCGTATTACAGAGCAAATATGGATTTTCTCAAGAAAGATGTAAGAGATTTCTTCTTCAAGCAGCATCCTGATATCTACTCAAGGGTAGACGATCTTCCACCTGCAAAGTACAATGCTGATGCGGTTGTCAACAATAGTCTGATAGCAAGCGGATGTATCATCAACGGTACTGTTGAGAACTCAGTCATATTTAAGAAGGTATACATCGGCAACAACTGTGTGATAAGGAATTCTATCATACTTAACGATGTTAATATCGGGGACAATTCCATCATAGAGAATTGTATTGTGGAGAGCCGGGATACTCTCCGCGCGAATACAGTTCATCAGGGAACGCCAGAAGATATAAAGGTTATAGTGGAGAAGAACTTTAGATACGCTCTCTAGTCAGAAGCGTAAAAGAGGGCTTATACAAAATAATACAAATGACAATCTGTGTGTGGGATTACAGAGTGCGTCAGGGTTAAGGGGGTAAACAAAGTGCAGGTAACAGATATCCGAATCAGAAGTGTTGAGAAGGAAGGCAAGATGAAGGCGGTTGTCTCGATCACCATAGATGATGAGTTTGTTGTTCATGACATCAAGATCATAGAGGGTGAAAAGGGAATGTTTATTGCTATGCCTAGCAGAAAAGCTTCAGATGGTGAGTACAGGGATATAGCGCATCCTATCAATACAGCCACCAGAGAGCGTCTGCAGAATATGATACTTGCAAAGTATCGCGAGACTCAGGAAGAAGAATAGATCTGGGTGTGATACACAACAGCACAATAAGCAGAGATGGCCAGCCATTGCAGTAATGCGGTGGCTGGTTTTGCTGTATATGGACAGCGGAGTTGGATTGGCTTCAGCACAGGTGACGACTGTAACGCTGAATATATCTCTGGTTGGGTTGAAAAAGTGCCTGCGATACAGTAAAATTGTGGGCAGTGATGAAAAAGGATCCGGACAGAAAGTATTTGTGTGTGAATATAAATATGAAATAATATCTGGATGAATAATATAAGATGTTTATAGGAGGCAGATATGCTTAAAGCGATCATACTTGCTGCGGGCAAGGGAACTAGAATGAAGTCAGACAAGCCAAAGGTGGTGCATGAGGTGCTCGGAAAGCCAATGGTGTATTATTCTATAGAGGCGGCAAAGAATGCAGGCTGCGAAAAGGTATGCGTGATAGTAGGATATAAGGCGGAAGAAGTTGAACACAGCATACATACCACATATGAAAGCCTTGGACTTGCGGATGAGATGAAGAACAGAGTCAGTTATGCACTGCAGAAAGAACAGCTTGGTACAGGACATGCGGTAAAATGTGCGTCAGACTTTATAGGCAATGATGGTGATGTTGTGGTACTCTGCGGAGACACACCGCTAGTTACTGCCGACACATTGGAAAGTGCCATCAGAAGACACAAGACAGACGGCAATGGTGTAACTGTCATATCAGCTATGTTGGACGATCCATTTGGATATGGAAGGATTATAAGGGATGATAAGGGACTTGACAGAATAGTTGAGCAGAAGGATGCTACTGAGGAGGAACAGGCAGTGTGCGAGGTCAATTCGGGAATGTACATATTCCAGTGTGACGCACTTCTGAGTGCTCTCTCCCAGGTGAAAAATGACAATGCTCAGGGCGAGTATTATCTGCCTGATACGATAGGGATAATCAAGGCGATGGGACTTCCGGTTGATGCGGTCCCGATGGATGATGCTGACCAGATACGTGGAGTGAATACTCTCGAACAGCTTGTTGAAGCTGAAGAGATAATGAAGAACAGATAGATAAAAGGGGATATATTATGAAACTCATAGTGGGACTTGGAAATCCTGGGGCAAAATATGCCGGAACAAGGCACAACGCTGGATTTTCTGTAATAGATGAGCTTGCAGAGAGACACAATATCAAGGTGGACACCTGCAAACACAAGGCACTCATCGGCAAAGGCGTTATAAATGGAGAGAAAGTTATTCTTGCTATGCCTCAGACGTTTATGAATCTGAGCGGAGAGAGTGTCAGGGCTATCATGGATTTCTACAAACTTACAGTTGATGATCTGATAGTAGTTTATGACGACATAGATCTTGATGTTGGGAAAATCCGCATAAGAGAGAAAGGCAGCGCCGGAGGCCACAACGGCATGAAAAATATCATCCTGCACAGTGGAAGCCAGGACTTTGTGAGAGTTAGAGTCGGTGTTGGAAAAAAGCCGGAGCATATGGATCTGGCGGATCATGTACTTTCAAGATTTAGCATGGAAGATCTTCCATTTATGAGGGAGAGCTGCGGTAAAGCGTGCGACGCGCTGGAGGTCATATTGTCTGACGGCGCAGTTGCGGCCATGAACAGGTATAATGGATAGGATTTGTATATGTGTCAAGCGGATAGGAAATAGATTATGAGAGTATTTCAGGAGCCATTCGAACAACTGAATATATACAGACAGATAAAGGACTGGCTGGCTGCCGGCGATGGATTTGTGGACGTTATCGGCTCCACAATGGAGGGAACGGACAGGGTGTTTCTCATGAATGCAGTGTCTGATGAGTCGTCGGTGAAACTGGTGCTGACGTACAGCGACAAGAGGGCAGAGCAGTTGTACAGTGACCTCAGATTCTACAGCAGGGATGTGTACATGTATCCGGCAAAGGATATCCTGTTCTTCAGCGCTGATGTCCATGGAAATGCCATAACGAGAAAACGTATGGATGTACTGCGAAGGCTTGCCTCAGGAGAACCGTGCACGATAGTTGCAACTGTGGATGCTCTTTTTGACAAGATCCCTGCACTTTCATATATGAATAAGTATATCATCAACATATGTACTGCACAGAGGCTTGATGTTGATGATCTCAGGCAGAAATTATCAGCGCTCGGATATGATAAGGTGGACAATGTAGAGGAGCCAGGTCAGTTTGCAGTGAGAGGCGGGATCATAGATATCTATCCACTCACTGAGGAGTGTCCATACAGAATAGATATGTGGGATGACGAGGTGGATACCATCAAGACATTTGACGCTGAGAGCCAGAGATCCATAGAGACGGTTGATTCGATTGTGATCTACCCTGCAGGAGAGATAGTGCTGTCCCAGGATAGAATAAACCGTGGAATCAGGAAGATTGAGGCGGAACTGAAGCCGTACGCACAGAAGCTTAAGGAGTCATTTCACACGGAGGCATATGCAAGGATAAAACGTGAGGTGGCGGAGCTTAAGGAACAGCTCACGGAGTTCAGTGCTGTGTACGGAGTTGACAGTTATGTCGACTATTTTTACAGTGACACAGTTTCACTCATAGACTGTCTGCCGGATGATTCTTACGTGCTCATAGATGAGACGAGAAAGGTCAGTGACAGGGCTGCAACGGACGAGACGGGCTTTAGAAGCAGCATGGTGCACAGACTTGAGGGCGGCTACGTGCTTCCTGGACAGATGAATGTCATGTACAGCTATGATGATGTGATAGATAAGGCCAAGAAGTACAATGTCGTAGGATTTGACGCGTTTGATGGCAGGGATGACAGGATAAGTTATGCACATAAAACTGAGATTGAATGCCACGAAGTGCACAGTTACAGAAACAGTTTTGACACACTTGTAGCGGATATAAGATCCTGGAAGAAGAACAAGAACAGTGTGCTCTTTGTGTCGCCTTCTTCGGTGGGTGCAAAGAGAATGGTGGATAATCTTATGGATGCGGATATCATCTGTCATTATCTGAGCGATGCGGATAAGGTACTTACCCCTCGTGAGATTGCAGCGATGGCGGGAAGACTCAGATCCGGATTCATGATACCGGCTATGCATCTAGTGGTCGTTAGTGAGGGCGATGTATTCTCAAGCAGATCATCGTCAGGAAAGAGAACACAGAAGAAGCTCCCATATTCAGGAGAGATAATCAAGTCATTTTCGGATGTCAGTGTGGGTGATTATGTCGTACACGAGAAGTATGGAATAGGAGTCTATAAGGGTATAGAGAAGATAGAGGTGGACGGAGCACTCAAGGATTATCTGGTTATAGAGTATGCCGAGGGTGGCAAACTCTATGTCCTGGCATCGGAAACCGACCGGATACAGAAGTACAGGAGCAAGGAGGGCAGACCTCCCAAGATAAACCGCCTTGGCGGAAATGAATGGCAGAAGGTCAGAAACAGAGTCAAGGGACACGTTGATGAGGTGGCAGAACACCTCGTCAAGCTGTATGCCGAGAGACAGTCGAAGGAGGGGCATGCGTATTCTCCGGATTCTGAGTGGCAGAAGGAATTTGAGGAGACCTTCCCATATAAGGAAACTGACGATCAGCTACGCGCCATAGCCGATGTCAAGGCGGATATGGAGAGCAGCCGTATAATGGACCGGCTTGTCTGTGGAGATGTTGGATTTGGCAAGACGGAGGTTGCAATAAGGGCTGCGTTCAAGGCGGTCGGGGACAGCAGACAGGTTGCGTATCTGGTGCCAACGACGATTCTGGCAGAACAGCACTACGAGACATTTACCGAGAGAATGAAGGATTATCCGGTGGTTATAAGACTTCTATGTAGATTCTGTACGCAGAAGGAGATAAAGAATACACTCAGAGAACTCAAGGAGGGGAAAGTCGACATAGTGATAGGAACCCACAGACTTCTGTCCAAGGATGTTGAGTTTAAAAATCTTGGACTCTTGATCATAGATGAGGAGCAGAGATTTGGCGTCAATCACAAAGAAAAGATAAAAGAGATGAAGACTAACGTGGATGTCCTCACACTCACAGCCACACCTATCCCGAGAACTCTTCACATGAGCCTGGTTGGAATAAGGGATATGAGCCTGCTTGAGGAGGCTCCGGTTGACAGAAGACCTATACAGACATATGTCATGGAGTACGACAAAGAGCTTGCCAGGGAGGCTATCGCCAGAGAGCTGGCGAGACAGGGACAGGTGTATTATGTATATAACAGGGTAAATGATATAGAGCAGTTTACTGCGGAGGTTCAGAAGCTGGTACCAAATGCAAATGTAGAATTTGCTCATGGACAGATGGATGGACGAACCCTTGAGGATATAATGTATCGCTTCAACAAGAAGGAGATAGACGTTCTGGTCTGCACCACGATAATAGAGACGGGACTTGACATACCGAATGCGAATACGATCATCATCCATGATGCTAATAATTTCGGACTTGCACAGCTCTATCAGCTGAGAGGACGTGTGGGCCGCTCTGATAGAAGTGCATTTGCATTCATGTTCTATAGAAGGAATAAGGTGATATCTGAGGTTGCAGAGAAGAGGCTCAGGGCGATAAAGGAGTACACAGACCTTGGTTCTGGCGTGAAGATATCCAAGGCAGATCTCAACATAAGAGGTGCGGGTAGTGTGCTCGGGGAGAGCCAGTCGGGCAATTATGAGGTAGTCGGATATGATCTTTACTGCAAGATGCTTAATGATGCGGTCAGAGAGCGCAGGGGAGACACAGTATTTCATGATTATGAGACTGAGATTGATATACCGATAGATTCATTTATCCCAGAAACATATGTGAAGAATGACTTCATAAAACTGGAGCTCTGTAAGAGGATATCACTCATCAAGAACGAGGACGAGTATAACGATATAATAGATGAACTTATAGACAGATTCGGGGACATACCGGATGAGACCATGAATCTTCTGGATGCGGCGCTTCTCAGAGCGAGAGCGTATGTGTGTTATATAACCAGGATATGGTACAGGGATGGATTGCTAAGATTTTCCATGTACAATAAGGCAAATATAAATGTTGACGGAATAGAAGATCTGGTGAACAATTATATGGGCAGGATGAAGTTTCAGATGGGCGCAAAGCCTGAATTTGTGTTAAAGCTTTCAAAGGAGGAGAAGAGGGATATACTGAGACAGGCAGAATTTGTCGTTGCGGATATCTCACAGCTTCTCATAACCTCAGATAATGAAACGAAGAATGGAGGCACCGATTAGTTGAAAAGATTTATATGGATGATAATGTCTTGCGTGATCGGCATGATGCTTGTGGGATGTGGCGGAAATGGCAACGCGGACACGGAAAAAGAAGTTGTATTCAGATACAATGGACAGGATATATATATTGATGAGGTATATGTGTACGCCAGGACGGTCAAGGAAAGATATGAGTCAAAGTATGGCAAGGATGTGTGGGGACAGAGCATAGTTACGGACGACGGATTAGAAATGAACGCCGAGGATTCTGCGAGAAGAGAGACGATATCAAGAATAGTCAAGACCAAGACACTGATCACCAAGTCGGATGAGTATGGAATAAGCCTTACCGACAGTGAGCAGAGAATGCAGGAGCAGGATGCAGAAAAGTTTTATGAACTGCTGACGGATGAGCAGATAGCCGAGGTTGGACTTGAGGAAAACACAGTGAAACAGGTTCTTGAGGAGAGTGCTCTGGCTGACAAGATATACACTTATGTCATGAAACAGAGTTCAACTGAGATATCTGATGAGCAGGCGCGGATGAGCACATTTTATGATATGTTCTTTGAATGTTATTCGGAGGATGACTTTGGAAATATAACCCTGTATCCTCAGTCGAAGATAGATGTTCAGAAAAAGAAAGCTGATGAGGCATATGCAGCTATCGTTGAGGAGTCAGACAATTCAAATCTCAACATTTCGTTCCTTGGAAGTGCAAAATCCCTGAAGTATGCGGGAACACACACAATGAGCAGGGATGAGATAGTCAGCACATACGGTCAGGATACACTAGATATACTCTACAGCCTGTCGGATGGGGATATCTCGCCGGTCGTACAGACTGAGTATGGATATCATATATTCCAAATGATAAGCCTCACAGATGAGACCGCAACTGCTGAAAACAAAGAGAAACTTACGGAGGCTGCGGATGGAGAGTATTACGACAATCTGATGTCAGATTGGATAGATGAGTTGGACAGCAGCTATTCATACAGTAAGAGAGTGGATATGGATGTGTACAACAAGATATCGTTCAAATGATGTGAAAATGCAGATTAGCAGTTTATATTACAGAAAAAGAGGAGCTATGTGAATTATGATATACGATATAAATATAAAAAAACTTGATGACAAGGCGATCATACCAACATACGGTTCAGAATATGCTGCCGGGGCAGATCTGTATGCGTGTCTTGACTCGGCGGTGGATATAGAACCGGGACAGACAGTGCTGATACACACAGGCATAGCTATGGAGATTCCAGCAGGTTATGCAGGACTGGTATATGCGAGAAGTGGTCTGGCATCCAAAAAAGGACTGGCACCTGCAAACAAGGTTGGCGTCATTGATGCGGACTACAGAGGAGAGATCATGGTGGCTCTTCACAATCATGGTACACAGGCACAGCCCGTGGAGCCGGGAGAGAGGATTGCCCAGCTTGTGATCGCTCCATATATAGTAGGGGCATTTCATCAGGTGGATGAGCTCTCTGAGACAGTTCGTGGTGAGGGAGGTTTTGGATCGACAGGAAGCAAGTAAAAGACTAAGAAGCAAATAAAAAAGCTGTGAGTCTCAATTCAGCTCTGCTATAAAGCAGAAGAGAGGCTCACAGCTTTTTACTATAATACTTATATCAGAAGTATCGACCCTTTTCATTCCAAAGTACAGTCTCTCCGGCGGCGAGGGATGCAGGAACATCGATGATGCGCTGATTGCGTGATCCCTTGAATCTGAGGGAGAGATCCTTCTGGTCCTCCATAAATTCTCCATCCACAAGAACGTCGATATAAGAGAGAAGTTCCCGGGTGTATTCCCATTCATTGCACATTCTGTTCAGAAGATCTGTATCAAATGTGTAGCCGGTGTAACACCATATAGTCTTGTCCGGGTATGTTTCCTTGAATCTGCGCGCAAGTGGCAGCAGTCCCTGCTGGTTCACATATTCCATTGGCTCTCCGCCTAGAAGTGACAGGCCTGCGATATAGTCCTCCTTGCAGCTGTCTATTATATGTTCGATTTCCACATCAGTGAACGGTTTGCCGTATCCAAAGTCCCATGTATCGGGATTGAAACAACCCTTGCAGTGATGCGTGCAGCCGGACACAAATATTGATACGCGCACGCCAGTGCCGTTTGCCACATCGAATTGTTTAATGTCTGCGTAATTCATAATAAAATCCTTTCAAATTTATGAAATAAACATTTGTGAAAAAACCTTAACACAAAAGTATGGCCTGCGTTGCCCTCTACGACATGCAGACCATACAGTTGAAATTATTAATGCACTTAGTTAAATACGAATAAAAACTGTTCAAAAACTTTGATCATAAATAACTGATATATGATATCAGAACTACTTGCATGCTCTAATAATATACCAGTATGACTGATATATCAAGAGGTTTTAACAGCTTTTTGCTTATTTTCCTTTGATCCAACTTATCTTTTACAAGTGGAGAACTCTTGCCTTGATCTCCTTGGTTTTGCCAACGTTCCAGAAATTCTCTCCGAGGTATCCGCAGGTTCTTCTAGTGACGTTCATCTTGTTGTGATCCTTGTTGCCACACTGAGGGCATTCCCACTCACCGTCATCGTTGATGATGATCTCACCGTCATATCCGCACACATGGCAGTAATCTGACTTGGTGTTGAACTCGGCGTACTGTATGTTGTCATAGATGTATCTGACGACCTCCGCTAGAGCATCCAGATTGTTTCTCATGTTAGGTATCTCAACATAGGAGATAGCGCCACCCGATGATATGGTCTGGAACTGACTCTCAAACCTGAACTTGCTGAAAGCATCTATCTTCTCACGGACATCAACGTGATATGAGTTCGTATAATAACCCTTGTCGGTGACATCCTTGATGGTTCCAAAGCGTTCCTTGTCTATTCTTGCAAATCTGTAACAAAGACTCTCTGCAGGCGTGCCGTAGAGACCAAATCCAAGACCTGTGTCGGACTTCCACTTGTCGCAGGCTGCGCGGAGCTTATGCATAAGCTTGAGTGCAAATTCCTCCCCGACCGGATCGGTGTGGCTTACGCCACGCATGAGCTTCGTTGTCTCGTATACTCCGATGTATCCCAGAGAAATAGTCGAATATCCATTGTGGAGGAGAGGGTCTATGACCTCGCCCTTTTTGAGCCTTGCTATGGCACCGTACTGCCAGTGGACCGGACTGACATCCGATGTGACACCCTCGAGCGCTCTATGACGGCACATAAGTGCATCGTAGCAAAGCTGAAGTCTCTCGTCCAGCAGACTCCAAAACTTGTCGTCGTCACCCTTTGCAAGTATTGCTATCTGTGGAAGGTTCAGGCTGACAACACCCTGGTTGAAACGTCCTTCCCATTTGTACTCACCGTTCTCGTCCTTCCAAGGTGAGAGGAATGAACGGCATCCCATACATGAGAATACGTTGCCTTCATAGTTCTCACGCATCTTCTTGGCTGATATGTAATCAGGGTACATTCTCTTGGCTGAGCACTTTATGGCAAGTTCGGTTATGTAATCATACTCGCCGCCCTTGAGGCAGTTGTGCTCGTCGAGGACATATATGAGTTTAGGAAAAGCTGGGGTTACATATACACCGGCCTCGTTCTTGATTCCCTCAAGTCTCTGTCTCAGGATCTCCTCGATGATCATGGCATTTTCCTTGATGTATTCGTCATCTTCCCTCAGATTGAGGAATAGGGTGACAAATGGAGACTGGCCATTGGTCGTCATCAGGGTATTGATCTGGTACTGGATAGTCTGTACGCCTGATTTCAGCTCGTCCTTGAGTCGCTCGGTGATGAGCTTCTCAAGTGTCTCAGGATCTATCTTATCCCCGAATTCTTCAGTATATCTCTTCTTGTATTTGTTATAACTCTTTCTGAGGTACTTGCCCAGGTGACGGACGTCAACAGACTGACCACCGTACTGACTTGACGCAACAGATGCGATGATCTGTGTGACAATGGTACATGCAACCTGGAAGCTCTTAGGACTCTCGATGAGTTTGCCGTTCATGACAGTCCCATTGTCAAGCATATCTCCAATGTTGATAAGACAGCAGTTGAAGATCGGCTGAAGAAAGTAGTCGGCATCGTGAAAATGGATGGCACCCTCCTCATGAGCCTTTGATATCTTCTCAGGGAGGAGCATTCTCTTGGTAAGATCCTTTGAGACCTCGCCGGCTATAAGGTCACGCTGTGTCGATGCTACTGTGGCGTTCTTATTGGAGTTCTCCTCCATAACGTCCTTGTTTCTGTTCTGGATAAGACTCAGTATGGAATCATCGGTGGTGTTTGCCTTTCTGATAAGCTCTCTGCTGTATCTATATATAATGTAGGTTTTGGCGAGGACAAACTTTCCGTCAGCCATGATACCTTGTTCAATGATATCCTGTATGTCTTCAACCAGCATTCTTTTCCTGTTCTTGGCTTCGATACTTCCGACAATTTCCTCGATCTTATCGTCAGAAATCTTTTCGCAAGGTTCCACCTCGGAATTAGCCTTCTGGATGGCTAAGATTATCTTGCTGCGGTCGTAATTGACTGCACGACCGTCTCGTTTGATTACTAACATTTCCCATTCTCCCTGTGCATAGTGTGAATTATATAAGAATCATATGCCCCTTGACAATAACCCTAAATATTGTACCTGGACACTGCGATGAACACAAGATATCGTATGTGGCTTCAAAAAGCCGCAAAAAAATTAGCGACAAATATGTGCTCCGTCGCAAGTTTCCCGATGTTGTGTCAACATGATTGATTATATCACCCACAAAAATGTTTGTCCATATGTATTTGGAAAAAATACAAAATATAGAAAAATAAAAAATATGTAGACACAACATGTTGTAGTTTTGAATTCGATTAATGTGAGGACTGTGATTGCCGTAACAGATTTCTGTCACCGATATAAATGTGAGAAATGTATGAATTAGAGCAAATTACTTTATTTTTACAAAGAAATATGATATAAGTTAATTCGTTGAAGATTAACATTACAGGATGGGTTTTCTACAAATAATTTATAAAAGAGGTAATTTTTATGAGAAAGTTAAAAAAGGGATGCGCTATAGTCCTTGCACTTGCATTGTCTATGTCACTTATGACAGGATGTGGCGATAAGGGAAAGAACGATGATAAGAAGGACACTACGACTCAGAGTGAGGCCACAGCTACAGATGCAGCCGATGAAAATTCAGAGACTATAGGGCAGCTTGTGGATTATTATTCCCAGAATGTTGAACTTGGAAACTACAAGGGAATTGAGTATACAAAGGCTGATGTTGATGTCACAGATGATGACGTCCAGAAGAAAGTCGACGAATTTGTTGATGGACTTGCAACATATGATAAGGATACAACAAGTAAGGCGAAGAGTGGAGATACGGTAAACATAGACTTTGTTGGAACCGTTGATGGCGAGGAATTTGATGGTGGCAATACCAACGGCAGCGGATATGATCTTGTTCTTGGATCAGGTTCTTTTATAGATGGATTTGAGGATCAGATAGTAGGCCATAAGGCTGGAGATACATTTGTGGTAAAAGTTACATTCCCAGAGGATTATGGCAGAGATAATCTCAACGGAAAGGACGCAGAATTTAAGACAACCCTCAACTATATCAAGATCGATAAACCGGCAACATACAATGATGAGCTTGTTGCAGCAAATACCGATTACAAGACGACAAAGGAATATGAGGAATCAGTCAAAGAGAGCCTCAAAGCTGATAAGAAAGCAGCAGCTCTTGCATCGGAACAGAGAGATATTATGGTTAACGTTATGGCTAAATGCAAAATTAATGATCTGCCTGCCGAGGAAATTCAGGCAAATACAGATCAGCTTATAACTTCCATTAAGTCGCAGGCTGAGAGTTATGGCATGGACTATGCAACATATATAAAGCTTTATTATGGATATGACGACGAGGATGAATTTGCACAGCAGGTATATGAGATATGTCAGGAGTCACTGAGGGAGAAGATGGTAATGTGTGCCATAGCCAAGGCAGAGAATGTGACAGTAACAGATCAGGAGACTGAGGATTACCTCAATGATTATGCAAAGAACAACAATGTTGATGTGGACAGCATTAAGAACAGCATTACAGATCTTGATATAAAGTACAATGCACTTGCATATAAGGTTATGAATGATGTACTTTATAAGAATGCGAAGGCTGTAGACAGCACAACAACAGCTGCAACAACAGAGGATACAACGGCAGCTGAGTAGATTACGAAATTGAAAAATGGAGAAGATCATGAGAGTTAAGAAGATGATAGCAGCTGGAATGGCTGCAGTGATGTGTGCGGGTATACTGACAGGATGTAGCATCGGTGGAAATCAGTACAAGAGATATTCAAAGTGTGCGACTGTAGATAAAGAGGCATATACGGATATCGAATATGTTCCTGCATCAAGAGAGATTTCAGAGGATGATGTTCAGAACGCTATAGATAGCTTCTGCAGCGACAACTCAGAGACATCAGAGGATAAAAAGAGCACGGTAAAGGATGGCGATAAGGTCAACATCGACTACGTCGAGACTGTATCGGGAAAAGAGAAGGACAGCAAGACAGGATATACTATAACGATTGGAAATGACAATCTCGGTGATGGAAGTGATGATCAGATCATAGGAAGTAAGGCAGGTGACATAAAGAATGTTACAGTGACGTATCCTGATGATTATTCAGACACAGCACTTGCCGGACTTACAGCAGAGTACAAGGTAACTGTAAATTATATATCAGTCACAACAGTGCCGGAGTACACAGATGCACTTGTAAAGAAGGCTTCAGGTGGAGAGTACACCACAACGGATGCATACACAGAGCACCTCAGGAAGGACCTTCAGACAGATAAGGACAAGTCAGCTGATGATGAGGATAGAACCTCAGTCCTCAAGGCGGTAGAGGAGAAGGTCACATTTGACAAGTATCCAGAGGATGAGATAAAGACATATATCCAGACAACTGTAGACAATGCAAAGCAGAATGCAGAGAATTATGGAATAGATTTCAGCACTTATATGGCATATTTCTACGGATGCAGCGATGAGGCAGCGTTCCTTGAGAAGCTTCATACAATAGTTGAGAGCGTCATGAAGGAGAAGATCGTAGTATCATGTATAGCTCTTGACAATAATCTGATAGCTGACGATGCGGACGTGAAGGCATACAGGGCCAAGGTTGTTGAGGAGAACGATCTGGAGAGCGATGAGGACGTTGACAAGTACTATTCAAAGGACGACCTAAACTTCTATGCGACGGAGGAGAACGTCCTTGATTTCCTTATGAAGAGAGCGGTGGAGACGACTGCGACAGCAACTGATGCGGACAGTGAATCTGCGACAGCTGAGAATACAACAGAAGAGAGTACAACAGAAGAATAAATAGCTGATGTAACATATCGCATGTAAGGCGGTGGAAGTAGACGATATTTCCACTGCCTTTTTGCATATAAGGGATTGTGCATTTTGAATAATTTTGTCTTTGTAGTTTAATCATGTTGACTAAAACAAAATATGTATATCTGTCTCTTATACACATCTCCGAGCCCACGAGACT